>Ga0080013_1000304_pt1 | contig 70144 bp, 54 predicted proteins | sample ETNvirenome_6_85_FD_69236 | JGI IMG/M metagenome (GOLD analysis project Ga0080013, IMG submission 69236) | Marine viral communities from the Pacific Ocean - ETNP_6_85 (SPADES assembly) (version 2) | ecosystem: Environmental > Aquatic > Marine > Oceanic | place: Pacific Ocean | collected 2013-06-19
TAGATGGTTCTTGTGATTGCACGACCTCATATAAAAATCCTTTAATGGCATATATCTGATCGTTGTCCATGGGTGTACACCCCTTTTTGCATAGCACCACCTTAGCTTGCGCTAAGGCTGGAACCAGCAAAAGCATGAGTGTGGTCATCAATGCTTTTTTCATTTTTAAAGAGCCTCCTAATAATAACTATGAACGAAATAAAACAACAGTTCTTTTTCCTATTAAAATAATCAAAACTATTTATAATAGTGCATTAAATAAAATTGTTTATATGGCAAAGAAAACTTATATTTTAGACACCAGCGTATATTTAACAGACGCCAACGCGATAACGGCCTACCAAAACAACGACATAATTGTTCCCTTTAAAGTGTTAGAAGAAGTAGACAAACACAAAAAACGGCAAGACAGTGTAGGCGCCAACGCTAGAAAGACGATACGGACACTCGACAGTTTGAGAGAACGTGGATCTTTGTACAAAGGAATTCGCTTGGCTAAGGGCAAAGGAATTGTTTCTGTTAAAAGCTGCGACAAAGATACAAAAAATTTAGATTTATATATCGCAGATAACGAAATAATTACAGTTGCGTTAGAAGAACAGAAGCGGAACCCCCAAAGAAAAGTGATCCTTGTTTCACGCGATATCAATATGCGCGTTAAATGCGATGCGCTAGGCCTCTTAACAGAAGATTATATTATTAATCAAGTAGTTAAAGATACCGATCATTTATATACAGGCTTTAAAAAACACCTCGTGGACGAACAAATTGTTGATCAATTTTATAATGGCGAAAAAATTTATTTAGACAAAGAAGATATTACACTACAGCCAAATCATTTCTTAATGTTAGTTTCGAATTCAAATGAAAAGAAAACCGCACTAGCAAGATTTTATAGTTATTCGCAACCACTTAAGAGAGTTAATGGAGAATACAAGCAAGGAATTTGGAGTGTGCGCCCCCGCAATAAAGAACAAAGTTTCGCTTTCGAACTATTAATGGATCCAGATGTCAAGGTTGTAACCTTGGTTGGAAAAGCTGGTAGCGGCAAAACACTTTTGACCATTGCTGCAGGCCTTGCACAGGTTGTAGAAGAATCCAAAGAATCCATATATAAAAGACTTATTATTTCTCGCCCGATTCAGCCACTAGGAAAAGATATTGGCTATTTACCAGGAACCTTAGAAGAAAAAATGACGCCATGGCTAAGTCCAATCCAAGACAATCTGAGATATTTGATGGGCAACGACAAAGAAACCTTAAGAATGTACACGTCGCAGGGTATAATAGAAATTGAAGCTTTGACTTATATAAGAGGCCGATCAATCGCAGACGCCTTTATTATAATCGACGAAGCACAAAACTTGACAGCGCACGAATTAAAGACTATAATTACAAGAGTGGGCGAGAACACAAAAGTTGTGTTAACTGGAGACATTGATCAAATTGATAATGTATATGTTGATGAGACTTCAAATGGACTAACACACGCCGTCGAAAAGTTTAAGAGTCATGATATATCAGGTCATATCACTTTAGTAAAAGGTGAAAGATCTAAAGTTGCTACATTGGCAGCGAAAATTCTTTAAAAGACTTGACAAGATGATATATTATATATATAATGGAGATAAATATGAGTAATAAAAATGAAAATCCGGATTTATTGGAGCCAGTAGAAAAATCAAATGAACTGAAAGAGTGGCTCGTAAACTATGTAGGGAAGAAGCATAAACCAGAATCCGAAGAGGTAAATGTAGAAATGATCATTAAAATAGTAGCCGAGGAATTTCCAGAGTTTCTATTAGTTTTAGCTGAAGAAAATTTTATACGTGGATATCAACAAGCTCTGGCTGATGTTGATGAAGGAGAAAAATTAATGCGAAAAGAAGGGTTAATTAAATAATGAATTATATTGCTGAAAGCGCAGAAAAAGCAAAAAAGAATAGCAGAGAAAAATATATTTATGGAGACAAATTAGTTTTCATGAAGGATCAGCTACCTTTTGGATTTGATATAGATTATGTTCTTGAGACAGTAGAAAAATTGATTCCACGAACATTTTTTGATAATATCGATACAGTATACGTAGGTGATTTTAAAGGACTAGGAGAAGAAGGGCTGCCTTTCAATGCAAAATATAAAGATAATGCTTTATATATTACGAATGATCAAGATAGTGAAAATGATATGATGGATGATATTATACACGAAGTTGCGCATGCGGTAGAAGAACAATTTGAAGATCAACTTTATTCTGATGTAGCAATCGAAAATGAATTTAAAGGAAAAAGGAACACTTTATATCACCTTTTAGATCAAGAAGGGTTTGAACCATCAGAAAAGGATTTTGATAATGTTGAATATAACAAATATTTTGATCACTATCTTTATAATGTGGTAGAGTATCCCACCCTAAGCAGTTTAACAACTGGATTATTTTATTCTCCATATTCTATTACATCTCTTCGCGAATATTTTGCAAATGGCTTTGAAAACTATTTTTTGAGAGACAAAAGCTATTTAAAAAAAATAAGCCCATTATTGTATGAGAAAATCACTGATTTGATATATAACAATACAGGAGAAAAACAAAACAATGAATATTGATATTAAATTTATTAACGAAAATACTGTTGAAATTAGCGCCTCTTTGCAGTGGCTACCAAGACGACCGCCGCGCCACTTGAAAGAAGTACGCATGGCAACTGATGTCGTTGGCGAATTCACTAAGAAACACCCTTCTTATATCGTTGAAGATGTAAAAGGCCCTCATAGAATTTTTAATTGTAAAAATGAGGACCAGTCTAAAGGGAAGTGGACGCTTACGGTGTCGAAGAAAGTAAGGCAAAAAAGATCCTCGAACAAAATAACAAAAAAAGGTGCTTGATGCCACACATATCCTTTTCAGCATTAAAATTATGGAATGAGTGCCCATGGAAGCATAAATTAGTTTATCTAGACGGAATTAAGGCTTTTGAGGGTAATGAACACACAGCTTTCGGTACCGCAGTACACTCAACCTGCGAACAGCTAGTAGAAAACAACATTAAAAATGCAGCCGAATATTTCCAGGAACAATTCTTGAAAGAGTTGCAAGAATTACCAGAAGATTATGAGCTAAAAAAAGATCTAGTCGTTAGTATGCGTATGCAAGGGTGCATGCTGACCGGCCACATATTGCCTTCACTGAAGGAGTATTTTGGCGAGTATACTTTGGTTTCGGTAGAAGAAAAGCTATATGAAGATATCGAAGGATACGATGATTACAACTTCAAAGGATACATTGATCTGGTTTTAAAGACCTCGGATGGAAAATACCATATAATCGATTGGAAAACGTGTTCTTGGGGGTGGGACACCAGACGCAAAAGCGAAAGAATGACAACATATCAGCTAACTCTATATAAACATTTCTTCTGTATCAAACACAATATAGATCCAGCTGACGCGACCACGCACTTTGCACTACTTAAAAGAACAGCTAAAAAAAATAATGTAGAAATATTTAAAGTCACAAGCGGCAATAAAAAAACTGAAAATGCCCTTAAATTATTGAATAAATTTCTTTATAATTTAACTAACAAAAATTACATTAAAAATCGCACGGCATGCCAAGGAAAATTTGGCCCTTGCGAATTTTTAAAATCACAACATTGTAACTAAGAGGCGAACATGAGCGAAAAAATCAAAATCATGACCATTAGTGATATGCCTTTTGCGCCATCGGGCGTTGGCACACAAACGAGATATATTATTGAAAATATGTTAACAACTGGTAGGTATAAGTTTGTCAGTTTAGGTGGAGCAATGAAGCACCCTAACCACAATCCCATCAAAACAGAAGAATGGAAAGACGAATGGATCACTTTTCCTGTAGACGGATATGGATCTCCAGACATCGTAAGATCTATTTTGCGCCAAGAAAAACCAGATATTCTTTGGTTTATGACAGATCCTAGATTTTATGGATGGCTATGGGGGATTGAAAATGAAATTCGTCCATTGGTGCCCATGGTCTATTATCACGTTTGGGATAATTATCCTTATCCCACCTATAATAAAAAGTTTTATGAATCAAATGACCTGATTGCAACAATTTCTAAAGTTACTGATGATGTTGTTAAAACAGTTGCACCTTCGGTAAAGTCGATTTATGTTCCTCACGCTGTTAATACTGACGCATTTAAAAAATATGATGAGGAGAGGGTTCTAAATTTTGCCAAGAGTAGCTTTGACGATAAGTACGACCCTGATAAACTACTTTTCTTTTGGAACAATAGAAACGCTCGACGAAAACAAAGTGGCTCTTTGATATTCTGGTTTAAAAAATTCTTAGATAAAGTAGGCCACGATAAAGCAGCTTTAATAATGCACACAGATATCAAGGATGAGCATGGACAAAATTTAGAAGAAATTATCAATTATCTAGGTTTGACGAATGGAGAAGTGTTATTTTCACAACAAAAAGTAGATCCAGAAATATTGGCTCTTTTATATAATATGGCAGACTGTACAATTAATATTGCCGATGCAGAAGGATTTGGATTATCTACATTAGAATCGCTTTCTTGCGAAACCCCGATTATAGTCAATATGACAGGAGGGCTTCAAGAACAAGTAACAGATGGAGAGAACTGGTTTGGAGTGGGCCTAGAGGCCACATCAAAAGCAATAATAGGATCTCAACAAATACCATGGATTCGCGAAGACCGGCTTTCTGAGGAGAAAGTTGTAGATGCTATGCTACAAATATATAATATGTCCGAAGAAGAAAGGCGCGCCCTCGGCGCTAAGGGCCGAGATCATGTTATGAAAAATTATAATTTTGAAAATTTTATTCAAAAATGGGATGAAATATTTACGATGGTTCATAATGAATTTGGCTCTTGGGATACTCGAAAGCCATATACCAATCGGTGGAAACTGGAGGAGATTGTATGAAAAAGAAAATATTTGTTCGAGCGCCTGTTTTAACACGTTCTGGCTACGGCGAACATTCACGATTTGTTTTGAGGGCCCTGCGCGCCCATGAAGATAAATTAGATATTTATATACTGCCAGTTAACTGGGGTCAGTGTGGCTGGATTTATAATGATGATGAAGAAAGACAATGGCTAGACCAGATTATCACGAAGACCGCCCATTACCACCAGGAAGGCAACCCACAATATGATATAAGCGTTCAAATAACCATTCCTAATGAATGGCAACGCTTAGCTCCTATTAATATTGGGATTACCGCCGGCATTGAAACCACAAGAGTTGCGCCCGTTTGGCTTGAAAGAGCAAACATGATGGACAAAATTATTACTGTTTCCAACCACTCTAAAAATATATTTTTAAAAACAGTTTATGATGCGGTGAATAAAGAAACAGGGCAAACTTCACAATTGAAATGCAATGTACCTGTTGAGGTTGTACACTACCCAGTAAAAGAATATGAACCTATCGATCTTAATTTGAAGCTTGATACGGATTTTAATTTTCTTACAATAGCTCAATGGGGCCCTCGGAAGAATTTAGAAAATACAATTAGATGGTTTATTGAAGAGTTTATAGACCAACCAGTTGGCCTCATTGTGAAAACTTTTGGTAGCGGAAATTCTGTGATGGACAGATATGATGCCAATAAGAAGTTAACTGCACTTATAAAAGAATATGAAAATAGGAAGTGCAAGATATATCTTCTTCACGGAGATCTGACAGACCAAGAGGTGCATTCTTTATATAAACATCCCAAGATTAAAACTTTTGTATCACTGGCTCATGGCGAGGGCTTTGGCCTCCCGCACTTTGAAGCAGCGTACAGCGGAATGCCTATTATTGCACCAGAGTGGAGCGGGTATCTTGACTTCCTTTGTATGCCAAACAAAGACAAGAAAGGCGAACTAAAAGCTCATTTTGCATGCGTAGATTATGATATGCAACCAATTCAAGAAGAAGCTATTTGGGACGGCGTGCTTGAAAAAAGCTCAATGTGGTGCTATCCAAAGCCAGGATCTTTTAAAATGAAACTACGAGAAGTCTATAAAGATTACGGCAGATTCAAGAAACAAGCAGCAAATCTTCAAAAATGGGTCCATAAAAACTTTAAAGTGGAAGATCAATACGAAAAAATGAGAAATTGTGTCATCACTGAAGACCAATTTGAAAAATTTGAATTAGAAGACTGGCTTGGATCACTTCAAATAGAAGAACATGCATGATGTAATTTTTATCGCAGATGTATTTGTAGAACAATTACTTGGAGGGGGAGAACTCAATAACGATGAGTTAATAAATCTATTAATTGATCGCGGCTATAAAGTGTTAAAAATTAATAGTAATTTTGTTGACAAAACATTCTTAAAAAGGCACAAGGATAGTAAATTTATAGTTGCTAATTTCGTTAACTTGGAAATGGAATGCCGTAAAGAACTGTACAATAGGGACTATCTCATTTACGAACATGATCATAAGTACTTAACAACCAGAGACCCCGGCGCCTTCAAAGATTATATAGCTCCTAAGAAAGAGATTATTAATTACGATTTCTACAAAAAAGCAATTGCCGTCTTATGTCAATCAAAATTTCATTTAGACATAATAAAAAAGAATTTAATGTTAAATAATTTAATCAATCTTGGTGGCAATCTTTGGTCATTAAAAACATTAGACACCATTGAACAATTAGCCACCGCACCCAAGAGAGACAAATGCTCAATATTGAACTCTAATATTAATCATAAAAACACTAAAGAAGCCGTCATGTATTGTGAACATAAAAATTTACAATATGAGCTAGTTGCAAACAAAAATTATAATGACTTTTTAACTCAGTTAGGTCGCAACAAAAAATTTGTTTTTTTTCCGAAGACGCCAGAGACACTATCAAGAGTAGTAGTTGAGGCTCGTATGATGGGAATGTCTACCATAACAAACAATAAGATTGGAGCGACAAAAGAGCCATGGTTCGAAATAAAAGGAGCCCCCTTAATAGAATTTATGAGAAACAAAAGAAAAGAAATAGTTGATATTGTAGAAAATATTTTATTCAAGGGACAAACAGTATGAAAATTATAATGATTGCGCCAAGAACAATTACAATGCATAGGCATATAGATTCTCCGTTTAGATTTGATTATGCATTTTGGAATTTTTATATGCCACTTCTTTCTTTGGGCCACGATGTCGACTTTTTTGATTCATCGCTGTATGGCGATAAAGAACTACAAGAACTTATCGAAAAGAAAAAACCAGATTTATTATTTTGCGTGATGACTGGCGATCAAAAATATTGCCCACACGAACCGTGGGAAACAATTCAGAAAGAAACTGAAAAGGGGCGCCTGACGACTTTTAACTGGTTTTGTGATGACACATGGCGATTTGAAGATTTTACTAGTAAATATTGTTGGTATTTTCACGCCGCTTCAACCCCAGAGAAACATATTATACCAAAGTATAAAGAAATAGGATATAATAATGTAGTACATGGAACTTGGCATGCAAATTCAGACGCATATTCAAATCTATTTTCCAAGAAAGTAAAACACATTTCTTTTGTTGGGCAGCCCCATGGGGAAAGATTACAAGTCTTCAATAAGTTAAAAACCCGCGGCATCCACGTACATCATGCTACTAATTTATCTTTCGAAGATATGATACATATGTATTCTAGCTCCCATATCGGATTAAATTTAAGCAAGAACGGGAATGACCCCGAGATGAAGCTACAGCTAAAGGGAAGAATGTTTGAGGTCGCAGCGGTTGGATCATTATTATTAACAGAAGACGCAGAAGGCTTAGATGAATGTTTTGAGAACGACAAAGAAATAATAGTTTTTCATTCTATAGAAGAACTAATAGCTAAAGCTACATATTTAGTTGAGCACCCTTCTACCACAGAAAAAATTGCTTTCAATGGCCACCAAAGATTTTTAAAAGAACATGATTCTAAAATTAGACTTAAGAATGTTTTAGATGCCATAGGGTGTGTTAAATGAAAATTTATATAGAAAATCATCCCAACAACGCCGGCCATTGGATCTATAAAGGCTACGAAGCTGCTTGGAAACATGAGGGATACGAAGTACAATATTATGATAGTTTAGAAAATATAACCCCCACAGGAGAGTACAATATTATGGCCGATGATGCCGGCATTCAATCTAATAAATCTTTAGCTGCGGTGCTAAATGCTGAACGCGCTTATCTTTATGCGCAACCAAACAAATATCCAATGCACTGGGGGCACCATCCAAATTTTATTTCTCAAATTAAAGAAGAGTATATACAAGAGATAAATAATTCTGATAACATATTTTTGTGGACTTTTGCAGATGCGCAAGAAACAGATTTTTATTTTAAATGGAAAAAAGTCAATACAGTATGTTTGGCATTTGACTCAATTAATTATAAGCCCGTAGAAGATGATCATTATGCTTTTGATTTATGTTATATTGGTGGCTGGGCTAATAATGGATTTGATGAAAAAAGAAAGATTATTTTAGAGTATTTTTTGGGGATTAAGAAATTAAATTTGAAAGTAGGCTTTTTTATTAACAAGGGAATAAGCGTCCAAGAAGAAGCTAATTTATTATACAATAGTAAAATATCCTTAAATCTACATGATAAATATCAAAAGGACTTAGGCCACGATACAAACGAGAGAACTTACAAATCTCTAGGACTTAACGGATTTTGTATATCTGATAGTAACCGGTTTATGGAAAATCAATTTCCTGGCATACCAACAGCTAAAAACCCTGATTCATATGTTGATCTTATAAAAAAATATATTGATACAGACTTACAGGACATTAAAGAAAAAAATCAAAAAATGATTTTAGAGAATCACACATATATTTCAAGGGCTAAACAGTTTATGAGTATGTAATGTCTGAATCAAAAGTTAGTATAATAATTCCATGTTACAATGCAGAAAAATGGATTAAACAGACTGTTGAATCTGCGCTAAACCAGACATATGATAATATAGAAGTTATTGTCGTGGATAATGAAAGTACCGATAAAAGCTGTGATATTATTAACGAACTGCTCAATGAAAGTTCAAAATTATCATTAAACACTGCCGAGAATATATACCCCCACTGCTGGGACGAGGCCAGGTCAAAAGGCTTTAGTTTGGCGCAAGGAAAGTATTTTTTCACCTTAGCATCAGACGATCTCTTGCACCGAGATTACGTAAAGAATTGTTTAAGATATTTTAATAATGGTAAAATTAAGGTTCAAATGCTGCAGAGTGCAATAAGAAGCATTGACAGTGACGGTAATTTTTTAAGAGATATAAATCATAATTATCGCAGCCTACAAGATTTAAAAGAGACGCTTTTAATGAAATGTCCTATTAATAGTCCAACAGTAATATATGATAGAGAACTATATGATAATGGCCTTTTAGAAACAAGCCCAGAGACATTCAGTGGCGCCGCCGATTATGACTTATATTGTTCATTAGTGGACAAGAATTATTTTATATTCTCAGTTGGAAGTTGGCTTGGCTATTATTATAGATGGCACGAAGAGCAAGCAACGTGGCAAATGCACAAAAAAGAAATAAACTATGATCTCTTAATACAAAACAAGTGGAGAAAAAAGTGGTCAGTTTGAAAAAGCGGATATTAGATATTGCGCACAAACACAGTTTGTCACACCTAGGAAGTTATTTTTCAGCCCTAAAAATAATTGATAAAATTTACTCTATTAAGAATGCTGATGATATTTTTATCCTCTCTTCGGGCCATGCTGCTCTTGCACTGTATGCTGTAATAGAGAAATATCTAGGTATAGATGCAGAAGAACTTTTCTTAAAACAGGGTGGCCACCCACATTATGACGAAGAAAATGATATATATTGTTCCACTGGTAGCTTGGGAATGGGCCTGCTTGTTGCAATTGGCCGGGCCATGGCAAATAGAAACAGGGATGTATATTGTTTAATAAGCGATGGAGAGTGCGCAGAAGGATGTATATGGGAAGGCTTAAGGTATATCCAGGAGGCAAAGCTAGACAATATTCACGTGTACGTAAACGTTAACGGCTTTGCTGCTTATGACGCAGTTGATACAAAATATCTAATAAAACGTCTAAAGGTGTTTTATCCAAAAATTATTATAGAAAAGACAAGAGTTTCTCATTTCCCATTTTTAAAAGGGCTGAACGCCCATTATCATATCATGTCAAAAGAAGACTATGAGTCTGCATTGGAGGCACTTAATGAGAAAGAGATTTAGTCAGACCCTACACGATGAGATGGCTGTCAATGAAAATATCTGTCTTATCACTGCAGATTTGGGCTACGGATTGTGGGATAGGATAAGGATTGATTACCCCAATAGATTTTTTAATGTGGGCTCGTCTGAGCAATTGATGATTGGCATGGCAACCGGCATGGCCATGGAAGGCAAAATACCTGTCGTATATTCTATCACGTCTTTTTTGCTATACCGGCCTTTTGAAATGATTAGAAATTACTTGCATCATGATAAATTACCTGTTAAACTAATAGGCGGCGGGAGAAATAAGGATTATGGTTATCTTGGTTTCACGCATTGGGCGGAAGAGGATAAGAAAATTATGACAGTCCTAGACAATATTAAAATATACCACCCAGAAAAAGAGAGTGATTTGTTAGCCTCCTTCCCGGAAATTATTAACAATAACAGTCCGTGTTATCTAAACCTCAAAAGGAATTAGTGTGAATATTCTCGTAACGGGATGCAACGGCTTTCTTGGTAGAAATTTAGTTGATTATTTGGATCCCAAATATAATGTTTTTGCGTGCGGCAGAAAAGAGTTAGACCTTTTAAACAGGGATAAAGTAAGTGAGTACTTTTCTGAGCACCGAATAGATATGGTTTTACACACAGCCATTGTCGGAGGAAACCGAATAAATAACAATACTTTTGATTCTTTTTTAGCAAACTTGACTATGTTCAACAATTTGTACGAAAATAGAGACAAGTTTGGCAAAATGATAAATTTTTGTTCCGGCGCCGCATTTGATCGCGACCAAGCCATATCTTTGATCAAAGAAGAAGAGTTGCTCAACAGGGTACCTACTGATTTTTATGGGTTGGCAAAAAACTTAATAGCAAAAAGGGTTATAAACAATAGCGAGAACATATACAATTTGAGGCTTTTCGGATGTTTTGGGCATGACGAGCCACAGCATAGACTTATAAAGTCAGCTATTAGGTGTGTGTTGGAAGGGAAGCCTATTGTAATAAACGATGACATATATATGGACTTTTTTTACATTGAAGACGTCTGCAGGGTTGTTGAACATTATTTAAGCGACAACTCTACATACAAAGATGTAAATCTTGTGTATATGAAAAAAACTAAATTGTCTGATATAGCAAGCCTAGTCTTCGAAGAAGGGGACAAAAAAGTTGATTTAGAGATTAAACAGAATTCTCATCAGTGTTATAATGGAAGCGGGGTATTGTTGAATCAACTACATATAGATTTAATTGGGCTGCGCCAAGGAATAAAGGAGACATATGGACGAGAAGCTAGAAAATATACTAGAATTAGTTGAAGAATACATATCTGACAAAAGAAAAGACAATACTTGGCAACGCGGTGAGTGGGTAAAATACTCAGGACCGAATTTTGATGCTTCTGAATACAAGAGCGCAATTAAATCACTTTTGAGCGAATGGCTCATACTTGGCAAAATAGCCCGAGACTTCGAAGGTCAATTTCCAAAGTATTTGGGAAAGAAGCACGGCGTTCTCACGAACTCCGGCAGCTCAGCTAATTTGTTGATGGTTTCCGCTCTTTCATCCAGGAAGATTAATGAACAACACAGAATCCCAAAAGGGTCTAAATTTATAACGCCAGTAGTATGTTTCCCTACCACTCTAAATCCTTTAATTCAGAATGGATATGAGCCAGTTTTCGTTGATGTAGAATTACCGAGCTTGAATTTAAACTTGGATGAAGTTGAGAATATATTAAAAAATGATACGAATAAGGAAATCAAAGGGATCATTTTTGCCCACGTGCTTGGTAATCCACCAAATATGGATAGGCTTATGTCGCTCGTCGAAGAGTATGACCTTGTATTTCTAGAAGACGCATGTGATGCTTTAGGGTCGTATTATGATGGTAAAAAGCTAGGGTCTTTCGGCCACCTTTCTACATGTTCTTTTTTCCCTGCGCACCATATGACGATGGGCGAAGGTGGGTTTGTAGCCACAGATAAATATCAATATAGAAGAGCCCTGGCCAGCATCCGCGACTGGGGCCGGGCATGTTATTGCAATGAGAAGAAACCAGGGGATGTAACATGCGCAACCGCATGTGGAAATAGATTTAATACTTGGTTCCCGGATGTTGATATTGTTTATGATCATCGTTATGTTTTCGATGACATAGGATATAATTTGAAGCCACTCGATCTACAGGCAGCAATGGGGCTAGAGCAGTTGAAAAAACTTCCTCAAATGGATGAAGCTCGTCGCCAAAATTTCAAAAGGCTCAGGAAAGTTTTCGAGAGATATGAAGAGTATTTTATATTACCAGACGCAACAGAAAATTCAGATCCATGTTGGTTTGGATTCCTTTTGACTGTAAAAGATAGCGCACCATTTAAGAAACAAGACATCCAAAATTGGCTGGAAACGAACAAGATACAAACGCGGTCGTATTTTACCGGGAATGCCCTTTACCATCCAGCCTATAATCACTTGGCAGCCGCCCATGGTAATTTACAGGAAAGATTTCCAGTCGCTCATAAAGCGACTATTGATACATTTTTTCTTGGGACGTTCATAGGTATGACCGAAGAAAAAATAAATTACATTGCAGAAGTTGTTGACGAATATTTCAACAACATTAGATTTAAGAGAATAAATATATGAAAATTGTTTATATAACCGGCTGTTTGGGCTTCATGGCCTCCTATGCAGTTAGAAAATGTTTGCAAAAAGGGTGGACGGTTTATGGAATTGACAAGTGCACATACGCTGCTAACCTGGAATTATTGGAAGAGTTCAATAAGTATGAGAATTTTAAATTTGAAAAAACAGACATCAAAGACTTAAACCATTTATACGATTGCGATTACATAATTAATTTTGCAGCGGAGTCTCACGTTGGAAACAGCATAATAGATAGTAAAAGCTTTATTCAGAGCAATGTAGTTGGCGTCAAAAACATTTTAGACCTTTTGAGACTGAAACAAGACAATTGCGTGGACAAGCCAGTCTTTTTTCATATTAGTACTGACGAAGTATATGGAGACATTACAGAAGGAGAGTTTACGGAAGAGAGTCTATTGGAACCCAGCAATCCATATGCCGCATCAAAAGCAGCTGCCGACATGCTCATACTGGCCTGGGCACGAACATATAATTTGAATTATATTATTTTACGTCCTACAAATAATTATGGAATTGGCCAGTATCCTGAAAAATTAATTCCTCTATCGGTTAAAAATTTGAATAGGGGTAAAAAAATACGACTACACGATAAAGGAGAGCCATCAAGGAATTGGCTTCATGCCGACGACACAGCAGAAGCTGTGATGGCCATTATAGATTCCCACAAAGTTAATGAAATTTACAATGTAGCAGGCGGCTTTGAGCAACAAAACAAAGAGACTGTTAAAAAGATAATTAAATCATATTTTGGAAATAATGACTATTGGAAAGAATGCGTGGATTTTTCTTACGTTCGAGAGGGACAAGACATTAGATATGCACTAGACGATAGAAAATTGAGGGCCCTTGGGTGGTCTCCTAAAAAGATTTTTGATGAAGAGATTGATGAAATAGTTAAGCACTATAAGGATAACTTCATATGGTAAAAGAATTTGAATACTACAAAAATTTAACAGAACTTGGAGTCGACAAGTGGAAAAATGTTACCGGAAACGTAAGCCCAGAAGAATATAAGAAATTATTAGTTAGATGCACGAAGAATTTATACAATTTACAAGACATGTATAAAGAAAGAGAGTGTCTCATAATGGGGCTTGGGCCAAGCTTACTAGAGTTAAATAAAAATGAATATAAAGATTGCTTAAAAATGGTGTGTAACGGCTTTAATAATGTACCAGATTTTTTTGATGATGATTTTAAACCTGATTTTTGGTGCGGGGCTAATGACTGGGAGGTCTTTAAAACTCCAGTAAACTATTGTATTGAAAATAATATAAAAATGTTTGCAACAACCCCTAACAGCATGCAGTTTGAAGAAATGCTCAATCTATTAAAAGAAAAGGATTGTTTAGACAATACGTTTGTATGGCATTGGGATAGTGAAATATTACAAAAGATGGTAGCCGACAAAAATAATATTGATAAGTGCTTTTCACGGCCAATTACTATAATTATTGAGATGATCGCTTTTGCACTCTGGCTTGGTTGTGACCCAATAAACATTACAGGAATGGACTTATCATATCAAGATGCTCTAAAAAAAACTGGCTCTACGCATGCCGGCTTTAGTGTCGAATGGATCAAGGATAGTGTACAGTCGGGCGCGCCAACAGGTGAGGCGCCTACTGATAAAAAGCCCACTCGCTCCCCCCTTGGAGAAGACAAAAGTAGAATAATCAATGATTTAGCCTATCTTTGTTTGGTGGCTAAAAAAAATAATATACAAATTAATAATTTATCATCTGAGGCCAATGGACTTCCCTACAACTTAGCATCGATATTACAAAGGAATAATAAAAATGGATGAAAAAAAACAAGATAAGGAACAGAGCAAGCCTGTTAAAGCAATTAAAATTGAAGATTTAAGTATCTCTAGGCCTCATGCTAAGTATACATCATCTCTAGACGACAAACACACGAGAGTGGTTGACCGTAGGCTGGGGACTAAAGACGTTAATCCTCTGTTAAAAATAAATTATGATGGTAATAATTTTAAAGATACGAAGGGTCCTAAAAATTATGGGCTACCTAAGTTGCCTAAAGGTGAAAAACGCGGCCGCTTTCTTTTTGTAATGATGGACCAATATGACAGAATACCATATTGGACATTCGGACCATCCTATTTGGCGGCCGCCCTAGAAAAAAATGACTATCATGTAGAAATATTTAATGGAACGTGCTGGCATTTAAACGCAAAAGATCTTGAAAAATATTTACTTGATAGAGAACCGTTTGATTATATAGGAATCGGATATCTAACAAATTATATTCATGATGTTGTTGATCACGTAAAAGCTTGTAGATCAGCGTCTCCAAGTTCAAAAATTATATTAGGGGGAAATGGCTATTCGCCCCTTCCGGCCTATTATTTGGCAAAAACCGGCGCCGATTTTGGTATTTCCGGAGAAGCCGAAAATTCATTGTTAAATTTAGTTAATACGCTATCAGCCGGCAAATCAGCTGAAAATATCCCGTCTGTGTCTTTTAGAGACGGCGAAGATATTTATGTCTCTAAACTAAGAGAACCAGTGCCGCTTATTTCAAACATACCACAGCCGGCCTATCATCTTTTCCCGATTGAAACTTATATATGGTATGAGAGCCGCGGCTATCACAATGGCGTAAAAGCCTTTAATATCCTTTCCAGTAGAGGGTGCCCCTATCGTTGTAATTTTTGTTACCGCCTAGAAGAAGGGTTTCGATATCGCCCATTTGATCATTTCATGTCGGAAGTTAAATATTTGAATGAGAAACATGGTGTTCTACACTTTAATATGTCAGATGAACTTTTTATGACTAGCAAAAAACATGTAATAGAATTTTCTAATAATTTAATTAATGCATTTGACCAGGGTATTATTTCGCGAGACATCTCGTGGGAAACCACAGGAAGATTTAATATAGTTGATCAAGACGTAGCGAATGCCATGGCCGAGTCGGGATGTAATAGAATTTTATATGGCCTTGAGTCAGGAGATACAAAAGTTTTAGAGTTGATGAATAAGAAAACTTCATATGAAATGATCGAAGCCGGCATTCAAGCAACTCGAAAAGCAGGCATGCAAATACAATTACCTTGCATGTTCGGAAATATCGGAGAAACAGCCGACTCCGTAAAAAAGACCGTCGAGATATTAAAAAAACACAGCGGCACCGACAAAAGATTGTTAAGGCCGGTAACGCCATACCCAGGATCACCGCTTTACAAGTATGCATTGGATAAAGGCCTTTTAAGAGATCATGATCATTTTTTTGAAATTTCAAAAAATCCGGACCTTTTGACAATTAATTTTACTGAAATGGATGATGAAACATTTTATAGAGTTATGTATGAAGCAAATGTAGAATTGATTGACCACTATCACGAGCATATGGCGACTGTTGAAAAAGAATCTTTTTCAAAATTATATTTTAGTGATGATGATTCCGATTTTTCTCTTGTAGATCATAGACAATAAATTATAATGAGGCATTTGTGGATAAAGCAGAAATATCAATTGGCGGCAGAAAGATCAGCCATCAGAACAAACCATTTGTAATTGCAGAAATAGGGATTAACCACGAGGGCAGTTATGAAAAAGCAGTGCAAATGATAGTGGATGCCCACTGTGCCGGCGCAGAGTGTGTCAAATTTCAATGTCATGTCATCGAGGATGAAATGACAAAATCAGCCAAAGATGTAATACCCATGAATGCTAATGAATCGATTTATGAGATTATGAATCGATGTGTTTTGTCGGAAGAAGAAGATAGAAAGCTCAAAGAACTCACAGAAGATCTTGGCATGATATATTTATCAACTCCATTTTCCAGGGCTGCAGCCAATCGTCTAGAATCTATGGGTGTATCCGCATATAAGATTGGCTCTGGAGAATGCAATAACTATCCATTAATAGAACATATTGCCAAATTTGGGAAGCCCATAATATTGAGCACCGGTATGAATAATATCAGTACCATTGCCCCATCTGTTAGAATATTTAAAAAATACAATATACCATATGCTTTATTGCACTGCACCTCTTTATATCCAACGCCCTATAATAAAGTTAGGCTGGGTGCCCTAGCAGAGTTAAGAAGATCATTCCCAGATGCAGTTTTGGGCTTAAGCGACCATTCTCTGGGCAACTATACATGCTTTGCTTCTATTCCTCTAGGCGCCGCCATACTGGAAAAGCACTTCACATCAGATAAAGAATGGAGCGGCCCAGATGTTCCTATCTCAATTGATCCACATGAATTGAAAGATCTAATTTGTGGCTCAGCAGCAATACACGAGGCTCTTGAGGGTACAAAGAACATATTGAAAGAAGAGCAGCCAACAATTGATTTTGCATATGCTTCTGTAGTTGCTATAAAAAACATTAAAAAGGGCGAGAAGCTATCAAAAGAAAATATATGGGTTAAGAGACCAGGTACCGGAGAAATCTTCGCAAGGAGCTATGAATCGCTCCTCGGAGAAACAGCATCAAGAGATATAGATAGTGATTCTCAACTAGCATGGAAAGATATAGTATGAAAAAAATCGTAATATTGACCGCAGACGAATTGAGACATGACTATTTTAAAACCAAGTTTGCACTAGGAAAGGACATCCATGTTTTAAAAACATATTGCGACACAACAAGAAAAAAATATAATTCAAATGCAGACTATACAGATATCAACAATGTACACTTTTCTTCTCGATGCCAAGTTGAAAAAGATTTCTTTGAGGAATATGTGCGCACCTCAGAGAATCGGTCTAATTCGCAATACATCAAACGCGGCGAAATAAATGATGATAAATATATAGAAGAAATTTGCGATATGAATCCGGATTTTATTGTCACGTACGGCTGCTGCATAATCAAACCAAGATTGATTAATTTATTTAGGAACAAAATTATCAATGTTCATCTAGGGTTATCTCCATATTATTTTGGTTCAGGCACAAATTTTCATCCATTTGTGAACAAGGAATTAAGTGCGGTTGGCTGCACCTTTATGTATATGGACGAAGGGATAGATACTGGAAAAATAATACACCAGATTCGTGCCGATGTTGATCCGTGTGATAATATACATCAAATTGGGAACAGGCTTATAAAAAAAATGACACAGAAATTTATAGATTTAATTAAAAACTTTGAAGACGTGAAAAACAAAAAATCGCAAACAAATAAAAATGGCAGAACTTACAAGAGGGTTGATTGCACAAGCGAGAGTATCAAAAAAGCTTATGAAAATATCAATAATGGCGTTTGTTTGCAATACCTTGAGAACAAGAATAGATTAGATTTAGATTTTCCGTTGGTTGAGCAAGATTTTCTATGTTAGTCATAATGTACCACTATGTTAGAAATAACAGCCCTGAGTATCCGAATTTTAAAAATCTCACAGTCGACCAATTCAGGAAACAAATTGATTTTTTTGAAAATTCATACGGGTTTATTACAAAAGAAGATTTCATTCACTCACTTGAAGAAGGGCACCCTATTAAGAAGGGCGTTATTTTAACTTTTGACGATGGTTTTAAAGATCATTATCATAATGTTTTGCCCATCTTAGAAGAAAAGAAACTTTGGGCCCTCTTTTATGTACCCACTGGACACTACCAAGACAAGAAAATACTCAACGTACATCGCATTCATCACCTTTTAGGTAAATATGATGCTAAGCTTTTATTAGAAGAGGGCCTTAAAATTGTAGATGTTTCGATGTTTAACGAAAATAGAATAGATGAATTTGATAAAGAAATTTACAAAGATCAAAAATTAAGCTCTTGCGAATTCCGATTCAAGAGGCTTTTTAACTATTATTTACGCGACGAATATAAAACTAAAATATTAGATGAAATAGTGACACAGTATTTAAATGAAGCTAAATTATATGATAAACTATATCTAACAAGAGAAGAACTTATTGAAATGGAAAAATGTGGATCTGTAATTGGCTCACATACAGTTACACATCCGGTTTTATCAACACTAAACTACGCACAACAAAGAAGAGAGATAGAAGATTCATATGTTTTTTTAGATTCATTTCTTGATATGCGACTAAAAAGTTTTTGCTACCCATATGGAAGCCCCGCCACATATAACCAAGATACTTTTAAGATTTTAAAAGAATGCGGCGTACACCATGCATTCGTAGTAGATAATGAGCCGCTAGATGTTGTTGAAAATAGATATACACTAACCAGAATGGATTGTAATAGGTTTATTGAATGAGAAAAATTTGTGTTGTCACTGGCTATAGGTCAGATTATACAAAACTAAAGAGCGTAATAAGATCAATCGAGGCCCATGTCGACCTAGATTTACAGATAGTTGTGTTTGGCGCACATCTATTAAGTGATTACGGGGCATCTGTTAATGATATAGAATCTGATGGCTTTAAGATAGCATTTAAGTGCTCAACCACCGTTGAAGGAGATTCGCCGCTTATCATGTCAAAGTCAGTAGGGCTGGCTATTATTGAATTGACCGCCGCCTACGAGCGCCTAGAGCCAGACGTGGTACTCATAGTTGGGGATCGGTACGAAATATTAGCAGCCTCTATAGCGGCTACAGTTGGTAATATTCCAGTTGCACACATCCAAGGTGGTGAAGTAAGTGGCACAATTGATGAAATTATTCGGCACGCAATAACAAAATTATCTCATATTCATTTTCCATCCACTAGATTGAGTGCGACAAGAATCATGCTGATGGGAGAAAACCCTCAACACATTTTTAATGTTGGATGTCCGGCGGTTGATCACATAAAGAGCACTCAATATGTTATGCGCGGTGATTTGAAAAAGCTCCAAGGCTTGTCAAGACTTAAAATTGATTTAGAAAGGCCTTATCTTGTTTTAATACAGCACCCCGTTACCACAAACTATAAGAAAGCTGGACACCAGATAGAAATAACGCTAGAAGCACTGCAGGAAATAGGAATTCAAACAGTATTGATATATCCCAACCCCGATGCTGGGTCAGAAAAGATGATTACGACTATAAGAAAGTATAAACGAAAATATGGCAAACAAAGCGTAGTAAAAAATATGTACAAAAACATATGTTTTGATTCGTATTTAAACCTTTTAAAGCATTCCGCCTGCTTAGCGGGGAACTCTAGTAGTGGAATCAGAGAGGCCCATGTTCTTGGAACGCCCGTAGTCAATATAGGAAACCGACAAGAGAACAGGGAGAGAACATCGAATATTCTTGATACAAGTTACAATAAAAATCAAATAGTTCAAGCAATAGATACCCAAATAAAATTAGGGAAAGTTGAATGTGAAAATAAAATTTATGGCAATGGAACGGCCGGCAAATCTATAGCGGACATATTATCAAAAATTGAATTAGATTATATTGTGCAGAAATCGTTGTGTGGAGATGATTACCAATGCTAGAAAAAATAGAGAATCATATGCACATATTAATTCCTGCGCGGGGGGGCTCCAAAAGGATTCCGAATAAAAATATAATCAATCTTTGCGAAAAGCCTTTAATACACTATACAATAGAGGAGAGTTTAAAGGTAACTAAAAATGTTTTTGTTAGTACCGAGTCGGATAAAATCAAAGCTATATGTAAAAAATACAATGTAAGCATTATTGATAGGCCCGAAGAGTTGGCAACAGATACATCTTCTACAAATTCTGTGGTTTACCATTTTTTAAAAAATAGAGATGTTAAATTTTTTGCGGTGGTTCAGCCAACTGCCCCTCTTTTAACGGCAGCGTTTTTAAAAAAGGGATTTGAAATGATTAGTGACATTAAATACAATAGTATAATTTCTGTATGTGAAAAAAAAGAATTTTATTGGAATGACGCTGGCGAACCTATGAATTTTTGCATTGGAAAAAAGCCGCGCACGCAAGATGTAAAAGCCTGGTATGCAGAAAACGGCGCGTTTTATATTACATCAAAAGAAGATTTTATGAACAATAGGCGCTTAGCTAATGAGAAAGTGGGATTTGTTTTAATGCCTGAAATAAATTCAATCGATATCGATACTTACGATGATCTAGAAATGGCACGTGCGATATTGAATGGTAGAGAATAAATGAAAATTAGTATAAAAGATATTATTGATAAACATAAAAATATACCATGTGTGATCGGTTGTCATGGACCAAGCCTAAATGACCACCGACAAAAAATAGAAGATCTTCAAACTGAAGGAAAGATTATTAGGCTATCAACCAATAGATGGTATGAATTTTTTAATATTCCTCCTGATTATTGGATTCTATCTAATACTGAAACTACGATTCAAAACCAGTTGCACGTTATGAATGAATCTGGTTGTCCTATTTTTTACGCCGATACAGTTAGTTTGACTGATTTACAATTTGTTGAAAAAAATTTGAAAGTTGATTATTTGCCATACGATCAAAGACATTTTAAAAATCATAAATGCATTGATATAATTAGTAATTTTAGACGACACCATGATGAAAATAAAAATTTTGATTTTCAATATTATGGCAATAATAATGTAATGTGGACACCTCCACGCTGTTTTGAAAGCTTTGCTGGTTTTGAACCGCATGGTGCATGTTGTAATAAAATTAGCGAAGGTAGGTTTACTATACAAGAAGAAGTACAAAAAGCATCTGGTCACTCACAACACTGCAGCACTGGAGATACTACTGCCATGGAGATGATTATGTTTGCAATACTGTTTGGGTGCAATCCCATATATATAGCTGGCATGGATTTGGATTATTCTTTAGGATACGCCACAAAAGATGGGGGCACACGCCCCCGCGGGGATACTCCATATGTAAATTTAAGATCTAATTTATATAATGATTTAAAAATATTAGATGAAAGTGCTAAGCTAAGAGATACACAAATAATAGACTTAAACAAAGAGACCTGGTTTGATGTATTCGAAAAGGGCGATATATAAAAAGCATGAAAAGAGATTAAGAATGATAAAAACAATTGCAGAAATAGGTATTAATCACAACGGATCTGTTACAATTTGCAAGAAGCTAATTGATGTCGCAAAAGTCGCCGGCTGCGACTTTGTAAAATTTCAAAAAAGAACACCAGATCTATGCGTTCCAGAAAAACAGCGCAATAAAATACGCTCTACCCCGTGGGGAGAGATGACGTATATTGATTATAAGCATAAAATTGAATTTGGAATAGAGGAATATACTGAAGTTGACGAATATTGCAAACAAGTAGGTATGCAATGGTTCGCATCCGTTTGGGACGTCCCTTCAGTTGATTTTATGAAAAAGTTCACAAACATTGGAAAAATACCTTCAGCGCTCATTACAAATCATGAGTTGATTAAATGCGCTAGAGATAGCTTTGATACGCTTATCATATCAACGGGGATGAGCACCGAAGAAGAAATAGAAGATGCTGTGGAAATAGCACACCCTGAAGTAATAATGCATACAAACTCTTCTTATCCTTCTAAGTTTTCTGAACTTAATTTGAATTATATTTTACATTTAAAAGAGAAATATCCAAATAGCACTATTGGATATAGTGGTCATGAGTTTGGGCTAGTTACAACATTCGCTACGGTGCCCCTAGGAGCAGAATGGATTGAACGTCACATTACTTTAGATCGAACAATGTGGGGCAGCGATCAGTTAGCCTCTGTTGAGCCCCAAGGCCTCATTAAACTAATTAAAGGCATTCGTGATATAGAAAACTCACTAGGCGTAAAAGGCGATAGAATCTTATACCCTAGCGAATTAGATAAAAGAAAGAGCTTAAGAGGTTAGTAATGTTGATTTATGTTGATATAGATGGAACCATCTGTAGTAAAACTGATGGAGATTATCAGAATGCTGCTCCTGTTGTTAAGAGCATAGAAAAAATAAATCGACTATATGATGAGGGAAATACGATTATTTATTGGACAGCTCGTGGGATGGTTACTGGTATAGATTGGACAGACACTACTGAAAAACAACTTGAACAGTGGGGCGCGAAACACCACGAATTAAGAATGAATTCAAAGCCGCACTATGATTTATTAGTTTGCGATAAAACAAAAAGGATCGAAGAAATATAATGAAAGTCCCACAGATGAAACCTTTTGTAGGGGAAGAAGAATATGCAGCCATTAAAGATTGTTTTGACACAAACTGGTTAACAGAGGGCCCCAAATGCAGAGAATTTGTTGAAAAGCTGTGTTCTATCACCGGAGTTAAATATGGAGTGCTTGCCCCCAATTGTACTCTGGGTTTATTTTTGGGCCTCAAAGCAATGGATATTGGCCCGGGCGATGAAGTAATAGTGCCTAATTTTACCTTTATTGCGTCCGCTACTTCTGTAATACTAACTGGTGCGACACCTATTTTTGTTGATGTTAACGAAGAAGATTTACAAATTAGTCTTAGTGAATGTGAAAAAGCCTTAACCGAGAAAACGAAAGCTATCATGCCAGTACATATGTATGGAGCCTCTTGCGATATGACAGCTATTACTAATTTTGCTGAGCAACATGATTTGTTTGTTATTGAAGATGCCGCACAAGCTCTAGGAGTCAACTGGGGCGGTAAGCCTTGCGGTTCCTTCGGTTCGGTGGCATGCTTTTCTTTTTTTGCAGACAAAAGTATAACAACAATCGAGGGCGGCTTTATTGGTACCAACGATAAAGAAATATATAAGAATTTACAGTTTCTGAGAAACCACGGAAGAGTATCGAGTGGCACTTTTGTACATCCCGAGCTTGGTTTCAACTTTAGAATGAACGACATCGGCGCCGCGATAGGACTAGTTCAGTTGCGAAAAGCTGAATATATATACAAGAGAAGACAGCAGCTGCATAAAATATATACCAAGGAGCTTGAGGGGCGCCCCGAATTAAAGATTTTTACACATCTAGGGGGATCAAATTTTGTACCTTTTAGATTTTCTATATTATATAAAGGAGATCGCGAGGGCCTCTCTAACTTCTTAACTGAAAGCGGAATTGAGCCAAGAACCTTTTTCTACCCCCTCCACAAGCAACCAGCATTTCAATTTTTACGAGACAGCAGAACACAAGACTTTAGAGACAAGAACTTTTCAAATTCAGTTCACGCGTTTGATCATGGGCTTTGCTTCCCAGTTTACCCAGAATTGACAAAAGAACAGGTAATTTACACATGCGACAAAATCAAGGAATATTTAGATGACATTCAATAGAGTTTTAGTCACCGGCGGCACAGGGTTTGTAGGTTCGCGCCTCAAGAAAAGAAGGCCAGAGTGGACTTACGTTTCTTCCGCGGATTACGATCTTGTGGACCCAATCGCATGCGCCAAAATGTTTGCCGACATAAAACCACAGGCAGTTGTTCACCTTGCCGGCGCCGTCGGCGGCGTGAAGTATAATAGCCTAAATCAAGCGAGCATCTTCTATAAAAACATTATGATAAACACGAATGTTTTACATCAGGCATATGAAAGTGGCGTTTCTAGAGTTTTATCATGCTTGGCTACGTGCGCATTCCCCGCAAATCGAGAAAAATATCCATTTAATGAAGAAGATTTGCTAGCCGGCCACCCAGAAGAAACCAACTTGTCTTTTGCATATGCTAAGAGGTGTTTACACATTCAGTCTGTCTCCTATCGAAAACAACATGATATGAATTATTCATGCTTTGCCCCTTCTAACTTGTATGGACCCGAAGACAGTTTTGATCCTGAAAAGTCTCATTTTGTTTCTTCCATGGTTAGAAAACTGGCAAATGCAACCCCAGGAGAAGAGATAGAATTTTGGGGAACGGGAAAACCACGCAGACAGCAGCTTTATGTAGATGACTTAGCCAAAATAATTCCCGCACTATTAGCAAAGCACAATACAAGTGTACCATTAATTGTGGCGCCAAAAGAAAATTTGAGCGTTTCTGAAATGATAAATGTTTTTTTGGAGACTGTCGACAAAAAGGTACATATTGTTTTTAACAACCAGTATGAAGGCCAATTAAGAAAAGATGGTGACAATGCACAATTGTTGAAATTGCTCGGAGAATTTGAATTTACACCCTTTAGAGAGGGGATCAAGAAAACATACGATTGGTATAATGAAAATGAATAAAACTGCTTTAATAACTGGTGTTACAGGGCAGGATGGCTCTTACTTGGCAGAATTCTTGTTAAAAAAAGGATATCAGGTCATCGGCCTGAAGAGGAGAACTTCTTTAATTTGTACCTCTAGGTTAGATGAGATATTTGACCACCCAAATTTTAAAATGTATTATTTCAATCTTAATGATTCCGGAGCGCTTTGGCGGTTACTAATAAAACATCAACCAGATGAGGTCTATAATTTAGGTGCTCAGTCTCACGTTAAGGTTTCTTTCGATACCCCAGAGGAGACAGTTAAATCAATCTCTTTGGGGACCCTACGCTTGTTGGAAGCGGTAAGAACTTTGGACCCTACCGGCACAAAAATAAAAATCTATCAGGCATCTTCATCTGAAATGTATGGCGATAATCCAAATCTCCCTCTCCATGAAGAATCTAAATTCATGCCCGCGTCTCCCTACGCGTGCGCCAAAGTTTTTTCTCACAACCTTGTAAAGAACTATAGGGACAGCTATAATATACACGCCTCTTCAGGGATTTTATTTAATCATGAATCTCCTCGAAGAGGTGAGACCTTTGTTACAAGAAAGATCTCGATGGCCGCTGTAAAAATAAAGATGGGACTGCAAGATAAGTTATTTTTGGGGAACTTAGATGCTAAAAGAGATTGGGGGTTTGCTGGCGACTACGTTGAAGCAATGTGGCTAATGTTACAGCAAGAGGCGCCTGATGATTATGTAATAGCGACGGGGGAATCTCATTCTGTAAAAGAATTTTTACATTATGTATTTGATTTTGCCCACCTAGATGTAAACAAGTATGTAGAGATTGACGAACGCCTGTTTAGGCCTAAAGAAGTGCCTTATTTATTAGGGGACTGCACCAAGGCTAGACAGAAATTAAAGTGGGAACCAAAAGTTAGATTCGAAGAATTAGCTAGAATGATGTACGATTCTGATTGGAACCTGCTATGTAAACAATATGGAATAAATAGGAATAAAAAGGAGAAATAAAATGAAAGAAATGAATATGTCAGATCAAGCAATAGGGGCCCTCATGATGGCTCTTCAAAAAAGTTTAATGGAGCAAAGTGATATCGTTCCGGTTTTAAAAGGATTTAAACTTAAATTATCAGATGAAGGACTTGTGGTTTTAAATCCGCCTCTTGTTAAAGTTAATGAAGAAACTCAAAAAAACATTCGAGAAAGTGCCGGCCTTGAAGAAAACACGACATCCCCCGAAGCGCATAGCTCATAATGCCTATTTACATTTATAGTTGCGAAAACTGTGGAAGTGAAATAACAATTAGTCATTCGATGACTGAGACCGTAGAAGATTGCGAAGTTTGCGAATCTCTTGATTCAATGACTAGGAGGCCTTCTATGTTTTCTAGTATAAAAGCAAGACCGGAAACAAAAGAAAAGGTTGGAGCTTGTGTCAAAAAACACATTGAAGACGCTAAAAAAGAATTAGAACAACAAAAATCTAATTTGAGGAATAAGAATGATAGTTGAAATATTATTAGGTGTCTCTATTATAATTAATGGATTTTTAATATGGTATATTATTAAATTATTGAAAAAATTTCTTAATCTTTCTGAAGAGTTAGAAGGTCTTTTCATCCCTTTGGAAGAATATGCAGAGCACATAGAAGAAGTATATAAATTAGAAAGATTTTATGGCGATGCAACACTAGAAAGTTTAATGAAACACTCTAAAGCAATTGCTGATCAGTCCACAAATTTCCGTATCATATATGATTTGGAATATGAGCTGGGAGAAGATGAAGAATATAATGAAGAGGAAGAGGAAGAATGATGTATGGCTAAAAAAAAGAATCACTACTTTACTAAAATCCACGAACAAGCAATAATAGACTATTGTTTGACTAAAGACCTACGAAAAAGAAACGAATTATATAATACATATATCGGACCAGCCTTTAATGAAATGGTAGACAAGATTGTTTATACTTATAAATTTACTAATCTTTCTAACATTGATTATCTTAAAGAAGATTGTAAAAATTGGCTGATTACTATATTAGACAAATACGATTCAGGAAGAGGATCCAAGGCGTTTTCTTATTTCAGTGTTATTACAAAAAACTGGTTCATCCATAAAGTTAAAAAGAATGTTCAAAAATCTAGGAGAGAAACTCCTATCGAAAGATATTGTTTAACGATAAACCAGCATGAAAGCGAGGGCCACCCCCTCGTTGTATATAATACATTCGTTCAAGATAGTATTAAAAAAGAATTTTGGGATTCCTTCAAGGAACAAATACATAATTGGGAAAAATTGCCGGTTCGAAATAATGAAAAAAAAGTTATTCAAGCCGTCAAGATTCTTTTTGAAGAGTCCGAAAATATAGAAATTTTTAATAAAAAAGCTATTTACTTATACATAAGAGAAATTACAGGCTTGAATACTAAACAAGTTGTTAGTAGTTTAAATAAAATTCGAGCACGATATAGGGATTTTAAAGTAAAATGGGACAAAGACGAATAAAAAATGTTGAAGAATATATTAAAGAATCACTTGTCAACATAAGAGATGATCGAGCAGTTACTTCTAATCTTTTAACTGATTTGTTAATAGAGATGAAAAAAGCTGGCGACCTCGAAACTCACAAACAGTTAGGCCTTATTGCCTCTAAATATGTTGAAACCCTTCAACGATCAAACGAACAATTAGTTAAGCTCACCGCGCTAATGAGTAAAAAACAAAACAATTCAGCAGAACTAGACGAATATGATAAGCAAGAACTTTTTGATTTAATTCAAGGAGAGAGCAAATAAGTGGGATGTAAAGACACAGATGCAGCAGCAGCCGCTGAGGAGGAGGCTCTAAATACAGTACAAGCAGTCTTAGGAGTTGGACCTGGTGGCCTTAACGAGCTTGATGACGATGCAGATTTTACTACAATTTCTGAAAACCAAAGCGGGTGGTCTTTAATACAAGAAACCGTTAGAAGAACTCTTACACCCGATAAATTAAAAAATGTGGGGCGCCTCAAAGGTGTTTTGTTGAGAATAGACAATCCTTACGAAGCAGGTGCTCCTTATACACATGCAGATATTGTTAATAAGGCATCAAATTCAATGGTAGATTCTACAAAGTATAAGTTGCCTACTTATAGAGTTTATGTTCCATTACTTCATTTTATGCTTCCCAAGCCAAGTAGTCTTCGATGCCCCACGCCCAATGATCAAAGAATTATAGATTGTTATCCTGTGGTACAAGCTGCCGACCGATTTGGCTCCCGCTTACCCGTAGCCGTTGGAGACTTGGTATGGGTTGAGATGAGAAACAAGGGCGACCTATCTGGCCTCACATATATCTCTCCCGTCGACTCAGAAGGTATGAACAGACCTAAAGTGGTCGGCTCGAAATCGCCTCTCCCACAGGGAAAATGTTTAGAAGACTGTGTTAAAAAGTATCCTAATCGCGGCGCCCGAGGAGATTCTATTAGTAATTTTGGCAACTTATCTAAACCAGATACTGGTGTTCCCCCTGTAATAAGCGGGGAAGGATTGTGTGATAATCGAATTATCACGGGTGTCATCCATAAAAAATGGCTAGTGGATCGCTTCCGAGAATTACAAGCCAAAGGAAGTTATAAAGGACTAGTTTGGCTTGGCGTTTGTAAAAATAATGGCCCAGAGGACGATCTTGCGATGCTAACAGATGATGGGAAACGTGTCCCAGCTGATGCTGCAGCCGCCGGTATTAGTGGCAAACCGGGCCGCTCTACTGTTATATATATGCCTTGTGGCGCCGACCCTACTTCTGAAATAGAGATAATATATTGGTTTCATGGCGGCTTAGGCTTTAGAAATGGAACTAAAGAATGGCAAGACCTTTGGAATGCCTCATTAAAAGATATGTCCAAGAAGAAAAAAACACTTGATGGCCAACGTCGCAATTTTATTTTTGTTGCACCCGAAATGTTATGGTCCCAGCAAGGCTCTAATTCACAGGGTATACCCCGACGACAAGCGCAAGCTAATCAGGGCACTACCGCGTCCCCAGAAGCAACTACATATCAAGACCGCCAATGGGCCGCATGGGGGTTTGATGCATCGAAAGCCTTGAGCCCAAACATCCCATATTCTTTTAAAGAGTCCCCTGCTCTGCCCGAATCCATCGCCGGTAATATGGAAAAGCTTCACGAAGAAGTATTAGACATCCTAGAAAATCACTTTAGTCTTAGCAGTAGAGACAATATTAAATATCGAACATTAGTTGCTGAACAAAAGGGAGGCACGGCCATTTCAAATTTGGCACGCATGGGAATTTTAAAGGATCTAAATCCGACAAAGATAGTATTAGCACATTCAGATTATAGTTCCGTTGGCCCACGCGCACACCGAACCTCTCTTTGGTTAGCTCAAAAGGCTGCGGAACCGACGCCACCACCCGATTCTGATCCTTGTGCCGTCCCAGAGCCACCAGTCACCCTCGACCCGCCGACGATGGCAAACGGGCTCCCACTAACTGGTGAACCGCACATAGGGTTAAACGTTGTTGCAAATCGTTATCATGATAATGACTTATATGAAATCGTCAAAGACTGTGCCAAGCAGTCTAAACCACCTCAAATAGAAATACACTTATCTTGGGCCGATGGCATGACTGCATTACCACGTCAAGCATTCGGAGCTTTTTTAGGAACAACTCTTAACACTCTCAACCTTGCTAACGAGTCAAGTTTTAAAGCTGGAGTATTAAAAATTCAAGGAAATTATAAAGACTTCGGCGCCAATGGCGGCGTGTTTTATTATAAAGGCCAGGGGTTGCCGACTAAACAAACTTTCTGGGATCCCGGCACCCTCAAAACTGGCGAGTGGGAGGTCGGCCCATATCTTCTCCCTCAAAAAAAGCTTTTAGATTCTTACATCGATGGCTATTCATATCTTGAAACTAAAAGATTAGATACTATTAGGCTGCAGCCTCCTTTTAATAATATTGTATATAAAGGGTGGCCTGGCAGGTCAGTCAAAGGCGCTATAGGGTGGCTAGAGGAGGGTTCTGAACAAAGCGAAGTTAAAGAAGTTACATTAGCACAAAAAGATAAAAATACACTTTTAGGAGATCCTAATATCTCAAATAGTATTAAAAACGTTTTTAGAGAGTTTTATGGAAGCGTAATATTATACAGTTCTGACCTTGTAGGTCCTTCAAAAACCGTTGCAATTTTAAAGCCTTTTGGCGCTGATCCAACAACAAGTTCCCCTTATGAACTTATTTATTATTTACATGGTGATATTGGCTTAAACGGCGCCGCCAGAACATATACATATGCACTAGGAAATCAAATTAAAGCTATGATAAAACAAAATCGAAATGTAATTATTGTTTTGATGGACATAGACCCTTACCCCTATAGTTACGGATCAAATCTTTGGGAGGATGGTACATTTAATAACTTTCATCAAGAAGTAAAAAATAAAATAAAAGAATATTTTCCTGCTGGTTCCAAGCCGGCCGAGCTTGACCGGCCGCCAAAATTCTTTACGATCAAAGCTCATGGCGGTGGAAGCCGGATGCTTAATAATATCGTAGGAAATTTACCCCCCAGCACCAAGCTCAGAAGAGTAGATCTTCTTGATGCAAATTGGGGGCAGGAATGGTCAATAAAATCTGCAATTGAGGGGCTTGCAGGCACAACTCTTGGAGAAAGTTTTGAGATGCAAGTAGTCGCAGGCCCAAAAACATTTGGTGAACAAAAGATATCAGTTAAAGATAGAATAAAACAATTAAAAAACATTAAAGGCATCTGGGCTAGTGAAGTTGATACATCTTATAACTCAATGCCTTATGTATATTTTTCTGCTAATAATAAGATATTATCTAACACAACGCACATACCCGCACCAGACCCAGCAACACCTTCTTTTGTTGATTTAGTTTTTGACAAATATGGTCAAGCATATTCAAATGGGGAAAGAATGCCTGGATATGATTTAAAAATTCATAAAGGTATATTAAAAAATCACATCCCCTCCACAGAACAAGTTGGCCAAGTTGCTGAATGCGAAACAAATTGTTTCCGAACTCACAGCACCACAAAACATACTCCAACAGTTTCCACCTACGTAGGAGAAGAAGCAGAACAAGATTGTAAGAAAAATCCATTGGGATTAATAAAATATGATAAGTCTCAATTTAGTGCTTTTATATTCGGTGGAAGAAGACCAAATTTTTCTTGGGGCACAAAAGAGATGGGAGAATATTTGAAAGGCCTAGATGATCCTCTATGGCAAAAATCAAAAACTGGCGACCCGAAAGTTACACCCGGAACTGTCTATGCGTGGATTATTGGAGATATCTCTCCTAAGACGGCAAATGGAATTGATAAAGTACAAGGGCATGAGTCACATAGAGAGGGGAACGATGTTAATATATGGCTCCCCACCACATCTGAATATATGAAAGCCGTCGCCGCGGCACTGAACGCGCAGCAGCCAGTCAAAAGGATGACATCGGCAGACCTAGATATAGATACGATGTTGGTGTTTATGATATTATCCAAATTACATGGCGCAAAGACAATTTTTTTAGATAAGAGATTTTTCCAACGCATAGAGGATAGAGCAATGTTTATTGCAAACGATGGCCCAGGTATTTTAGTAACAGATTCCGCATTTAAGACATTTTTTAAGAAGCATCTTTTTGGGAAGCCTTTTTTTGTTAAGGAATTGATGAGACTTCTTCAGCATAAGCGCCGTTTGACTTCTTACGGCTGGGTGGAGTGGGTTCAGGTAAGAGTAGCTCGCAAATGGGCGTCTCACGAAACTAAAGACTATCCTAAGTGGGCCCTGCGCCGCCTTAAGAGACTGGGCTGCAATTACCAGGGTGCGGCAATTACATAAGATAAGGAAATAGGCAATACAATGACTGACAATATAAAAGTAAGGGAACCAAAACTTGAGCCCAAAGACGGCACAAATTTAGGGGAACGCGAACGCAACCGCACTGCCGGCATAGACGGAGATTACAATTTTCAGAAAATTCCAGAATTGAACTCACCTGAATATGAAGTTGTAATTAAAGGCCCATATGCATCTCATATCGCTCTTGGCGCCGACAGACTTAACCCTTCTCCTCATAAGGACGTTAAATACGGGGATGGCAAAGGTGGCCAGGGTGTCTTTGCGTGTTCTCATATCGATTTAGTAGCCGGCCTAGATTCAGTTGACACATTTAAAGGAAAAGTGCCTACTGTGCCGGTAAATCCTGATGCGTTTCGTGATGCTTCACGAGTATATATTTCTGAAAATTGTGATATTGATAGACTATTTGAACTCTCTGCTGGCTCAATTGGAAGTGTAGAAAATAAAGCAGCCATCGCCGTAAAATCTGATAATGTTAGAATAATCGGAAGAGAGAGCATCAAAATCGTAAGCAGCACTGATATTTATAATTCTAAAGGAAGAAAAATGCGTAGCGTTGGTGGTATTGATCTTATTGCTGGTAACATCCCGACAATGGCGGTCGGCGGCGTACCATTAAAATTAAAATCTGGTGAAGATGTATTGCAGCCCCTTGTCCGCGGACTTCATCTGAGAAACTGCTTACAGGAGATAATGGGTAGAATCGACGTCGTATACGCGACAATCGATAGTCATATAAAAGCTCAGCAAAAATTTAATGACATGGTGATGCAACATACACATCCTGATTTCATAGCGAAGGCAATGGGTACGCTAGCGGCCTCCAACCCGAACGCTTACTTTGGTGGTGAGGTTGGGCCCAGCCTCAAGTTGCAGACCTCTGGCGCAGAATTATTTGCCAAAGTTTTGAAGCTTAAAACAGATATAAAATTTGGCTCAATGCTTTTCGCTGCAATCGAATTAGAATATTTAAATCCTGTTGGAGGCTCGTATATTAATAGTAGGGGAGTAAGAACTAGTTAAGAGATTATAAGAGATTAATATGGCAACTGAATTTGAAAAAGAATTAATAAAATTATATGAAAAACTTAAGGATTCTCCTGAAAAGGGGTTTATAGAACGCATTCCTGCATCTGGCCTTCCACAAGACCCCGATTTTGTGGAAGAAAGGTTTGTGCCGTCTCAAAGTAAATGGCTAGCCGACATAAAAGCTAAAAAAGAAGGAGATGTCAGTGAACAATATTATATAACCAGCTTATATGAACAATACGGTTTAGGGCCTTGGTGGCGCGCCACCTATCCCAACGAAACTTCAAAGCCAGTGCCTCGTTGGTATCTTGAAACAAAGACGCACTTGTCAAAAGATGGGAAATATTATATAGTTCCAATTGTTTATGAGAGAATGACAAGCAACCCAGCCTTGCAACAATTTAAAAATGGAGAGGGCAAAATACAAATCTATGGCCCCGCCGGCGTTTTGGAAAGTGCGGCATTTATAGATTCGGCAAAAGCATGGGCGCTTGAAAAGCTAGCTGCCGATTTAGCAAAAGCCCTCTCTACAAAAAATAGAGCCGATGCCAAACAAGTCGCCTTTCTGCCCGTAGACTCAAATAGCGATTTGTTTGTCGGCCAGCACGTCGCTGAAGCTTGGTATGTTGAACACCGCCCTGAAGAATATCAAAATTTATTTTTAAAAATGATGTTTGATAGAAGCTGGGTAGATTCTCTTTCTACGAAAGTTAACCCATGCGCCGATCTAAGTGATATAAAACATACTGTAATGCTGTTTGTTAAAACACTAGAAAAAGATTTATCTGAATTACAAGATGTATTATATCGTTTTCAAGCTCGCATCCTAGAGACAACAGTCTCGGTAGATTTTGACGCAGCCTGCACAGCTAGCAAAATATCACAAATTTCTGGACTTTTTAATGAATTATTGAGACTAAATGAAAAACCAGAAATAAGTGAAAAGTCCCCCGCAGCACTTCAAATTGCATTTGATGATGACTTTAAAATAAAATATATTGCTTATAGTGAGACACCAGATTGTTTATGCGATGAAGAAAACATAAATGCCTATATCTTAAAAAAGGGAGTAGAAGATTTAAAAACTACACCGCCCCTAGATACTTCAACTGTTAATGCCTTTTTATATTATCTACCAGAGATTATACGAAAATACTCTCCATACTTAAATGGCGCCAAAAGTAAATTTCTTTTTGCTGCTCAAGAGTCTTGGGTTCAATTTATAAAATCTTACGTGTTCCCGGTGCCTGAAGTAGTGTTTGACACATCAAAAACTAGTGAAGAATTATTCTTGGAACAAATCGCCGCCTTTGGGACACTATCTGATAAAGTCAGCAGTCTCTTAAAAAGGGCTGCCTACACACGAGATCCAACAATGTTTTTAGCTCCTGAGCAAAGGGCCCTCCTTAAAGGAATGGCGAATGGACAAGTGGCTTATGGCGGCGATGCCGTTGCGGCAGACGCCATTGCATCACAACTGTTTTCTTTGCAAGGGCTGTATGACCGTTTGCTTAATAGAATACCAATATTAGAGTTAGTAAAAGTTGCCGCCATGGCAATTATTAAATGTACAAACGACGGCGCACTACAGAAAGCATTATGTAAAAAGCTTCTTAAGGCGATGCCCCAATCAGAAATTGATACCAAATTAATTCCATGTCTCCAATCTGCGGGAGCCAGCACAGCTGCCAATTCGTTGCGCACTACTATTAGCGGCCGCAAAACCATCGCGTATGAACAGGCCAAAGCACGATACCCTGACAAATTTACAAAATCGACGGCACAAGCAATAAAATCAGAAGATGAAATGGATAAAGTAAATGGACTTTATTGTTCTGATCCGGCTTTCCAAAAAATGTTAGGGCGCCCAATTGATGATTTTTCTGAAGAATTGCTTCTTTGGCTCGAAAAGGAGCAGAAACCTGCAATTTGTGAATGTATAATGAGCATTTATACGCCAATTCAACAATTATTTGATTTTATGGAGGATTTAAAAGACGACGCGGAAGATATTGCAGACATATTTGGGAAAAATAAGGCTCAGCAAATTGAATCAACAACAACTTATTCTTTTAAAAACACATTCGCACCTTTTGAAGCTTTTATCACGAATGAGACCGGCGCGCCCGGAAAAAAGATGACCAAAACCTACACAACTATGATGCAACAAATATTATTGGCAGCCGTAATAGTTGTATTAAATCATGTTAAAAGTGAATACATCGGCGGCCTTTTAAGAGATGCCTGCAACGTTAATGCCAACCCCTTTTCCAAAAAAAGTATAATAAACCTGGCAAAGAATTCTCCTCTTCATTCAGATAAAAGTTTTCAACAAATGAAGAAGACCATTAAGAAAATGTTCACTGCTGCTGGTCTCTCCGGCGACATAAAAGACATAATGTCGGCGCTAGATAAATTAGGAGAACAATTTACTGCTAGCGAGTTTAAACGTCTTTTTACAACTCCATGTAGTGATAACTCTTTTGAAGATGGATTTAGAAAAGCACGAGCAACATTGAGCGCAGAGGGCATAAGACAGCTTGGCGCCGTAGTTGATGAATATGGTACGCCAACCGACGCGGCCGTGAAAGTTATAGAAGCCGGCGGAGTCATCACCCCAGACATGATTCCGCCTCTTTGCCCCGCACCAAAAACTCCAGAACCGACCATCGGCTCTGTACAGACTGCGTTGCTTAGTGTTGGCAGCTTAGTTGACCCTGCTATGTTTGAAGATATCATTGATGAATGGGACAAAGTGAAAGATCAATTAATTAATCTTTGTGATCCTGTACGCAGCGAGGGCCCAGCGGTACCAGAAGGTGCGATACTTAGGTTGGCCGCGGCCGACGAAAAAGATCTCATCGGTGATATTCTTGGTATGCTACCCCTTCTTGATCCAGAAGAAATAGAAAATATGATGCCACCTATTTTCTGCGGCCCGTGTAGTCCTTCACAAGTCGGCAAAGAACCGTTAATGCCTAACCAATCTCATCCTTCTGAGTTGGTCATGCTTAAGCGCGGCCAGAACGCGCTTTTCGAAACCGTCAATGACTCATTCAACAATAGTCTTGACAGCTATAAACCAATCATATTAGGAATTGGAGACCTTCTGAAAGACATTCTTGACGCATTCAAAAGCAATACGCCAAATAAAATTGGTAAAACAATGGAACTTAATCTAGGAGTAGTCTCAATTCCTTTAGGTTCGTTTACAAAGGATCGAGAAAGGGCACTCAGAAATTTTGCTATGGCCATGGCCGACTCGCATGATAAAACAAAAGGTCCGGCGCTGGTTGCCAAACCACTCATAAGAGCACTAGAAGAGGCGACGTCGACCAACCTGGCGCTGCCCGATTCCGAAGATGAATTTATTGTATTTGAATACACTGTACCAGATTCTGAAATATTAATAATGTTGATGGTTAATTACTCTGAGAAGGAACTGGGATATAAACCGAATCATAAGCCTGCCCCGGGCGAGAAATTTCTGGTACCCCCAAATTCGATAAAAATTGTAGCTTCTGATAGAGTGACTAAAATTAAGAAATTTGAATGGCCTGACCCCACCAACCCCAATGTGGATCAGCCACTTGCAATTACACTTAATGATGAAAAACTAACGCACGCACTTATTAAGAATTTAAATGAAAAGGTGCTACCAGGATTAATCGGGAGTGCGGGTTTTCTGGCAAAAACTCAAACCTTTAGAAATCAATTTCCAATTTTTACTAATTTGATATTTGAAAATATACTTAAACAAGGAACGAGCCATGATCTTTTTAAAGCGCCCGTATTTAATAAAATACCTTTTACGGATGCCGAGATGGAAGCTTCATGTATAGAAGGAGCCGGCGGAATACCTCTTTTAAATATTGAAAAGGTCGCAGAAGATGTAGATGCCGCCCGCCAAGCATTAGAATGTGTTGTGGGCGCGTTTGCTCAACCTACCGCTGAACAAATTGCAACCATCTATGGAATGTATAAAATATTAATGAAGGTTTGTATAATCGAAGAATATTTAAAAAATATATTTTCTTTTGGTTTTATGAGAGTATCGGATGTTATTAAGAGTGATGCTTATAGAGATTTAGTCAAAGGCAGTATAAAGAATAGTGTAAACACCCTTTCAGGACAAAAAGGTTATGATAATTTATTAAAATATTCAGCACAAATTATAAATGGGCGCCAACAATTGGGAGAAATATTCTCCACAGACGGCGGCATTATAAAAATATTAACCCCAGAAAAAAGCTTTGAAATATTAATTGAGGAAGCAGCTGCCGAGGTTGATGATATTCTAGAAGCTAGAGTTAAAAGTATTATAGATCCCGGTTGGACAAAGGAGTTTTTCGAAATGGAAGAGCTTGGTGAGGAAGGCGCCACCGAGCCCAAAACTACCTTTATGGGCAGAGTTTTAGAATATGCTATAAACACATCACCCGAATACTGGTCTCCCGATTTATATCCACATGAAAATGATACTGACGAGCCATCCCTTGGTGGCTTAAAACCCATGCGGAACATATCGAACACGCCGGAGGATGCCAAAGAAGCGAAGTGGGCAGTGGCTAATAATGGAAAAGATTGGCCAGATCAAGCGAAAAAACCTAGTGGCGCGCCTTGGGAAGGCGGTTTATTTTTTCAGCCATATATGAAAATTACATCAAAGATAACAAATAAGGGTGACTTCTGGGATAAGTTCATACAGGCAGAAATAGATACAAGACCATATTGGGAATTTCCAGATAGTAGCGAACACACTGGTTTAGACGGCGCAAAAGTTGAAATCGACAATGCCATTGGAAAACTTATCGAAGACATAACTGCGGTTAAAAACATCACGGCCACCACTGAACAAAGAGAAACAGTTAACGCTTTTTTCGATCTTGTTTTTAAACCAGAAGCAAATGCCAGTGGCCACAAATTTCCATTTATGCGCGTCGTTTCTTCTTTTTTGGCCCCAGAAGCCCCGCCCAAAGTACAAGGCCAATCATTCGGCCACGATCTTTATTATTATTGGCCCCCTAAGACTGAAAATATCGAGCAATTTATCGAATCAAACAAGCTGCACGGAATCAAAGCTAATCTTCTGGGCTCACATGCAAACGACAGATGGCATTGGGCAAACAGAGGTATTGTAGCAACTCACCGCATAGATCGGCTTTCTGCTTATCATAAATTTGAAGTTGAAAGAATACAAGCCAAACTCGCGGCCATGTTAAAAAAATTCCCCAAGAACCCACAGCCCGCGCAGTCAGCGTTCTTTCTCGCCGCCATCGCCGCGATCCAGGATGAACTGGCCGATGTGCCCGGGAGCCCCATAAAAAATCACATCCAAGAGTCTTCTACTATTATTCATTCTGGATTATATCAAACTACCCCCTCCCTCCTGGCTATAGTTAAAGAAATTGATTATTCTGGCTTTGGTGGCACGGGCGTAGGCGCGCCGGGCGACGAGATGATCATGAGCGCCACAGAAGATCTTCTCGTTAAATTAGGCCTTGGGGCCGACGCGCTTGTAACACCGGCAACCCCGACCATGGACCCCACTACTCCTGCTAGACGTAATGTTGAATACGCAGAGGTCTTTTGGAACAGAATAAGAAACATAATTTTTGATAGTGCTTATTCTAAATGGTTTGATTTTAAAATTGGAATGAGATTAAATTTGCTAACTCCAATGGAAAATGTAGATCCTAATTTCTTTAGCGATATACTCGCATTGACTACGGATGACTTTGCTAAATATAATGACGAAAAGACATTTATTTGGCAGCGCGACGATCAAAAATATTTTTGCTTCCCTATCGATCAAGTGGAAGAAGATGTGTTCAACTTTCAGCCCATAACAAATGGTTTGAATAAAATGCCTTCAAAATTAACGAAGATTGATTCGTGGGGCGTTAATCGCCAGCGGACACCTTTAGGTTTCACTCAAGCTCAAAACGGCGATCCAACTTTATGGGCAGCAGCGAGAGCTATAGATGATGGATTTTTTCAAGAAAGTATGACAATGTTGAATGTATTAAAAATAAAGCTCGCTAAAAGAGTAGCGTATGGCGATGATATTAAAGATCCTAAACCTAATGAATTTTTAACTAATGTAGTACCAATTAAAGAGCTATTAACGACAAATGCTTTATTTTATAGATACTATATGGAAGAAGCATTTCCTTCTTTAAATAGATTATTTGATCCTACTAAAGGCCTCCTAGTTCGTATGATTGCAGCCATGATTGCCGCCGCCGATGGAGATTACTCATATTTGGATGAACTTTTGACACCACCTCCCGGTTCTTCTGACGGAGCACAGTCTCCTACAGATTGGGAATTAGCTAAAAAGTTTATGTTATTGTTTGTTCAGATGGCAGCTAATATGTTTGATCCAACATGGCAAACACCATGGTTCCTCCCAGGCCCACTCACTCCGATAGGCATAGTAGCCAAAGCCTTATTAACCGATTGGTCTGATGACAAAGATAAAGACGACTCCGGAGACATTACACAACCCGGCAAAGTGTGCCCACCAGCATTATCAATAACAGCCCCAGAGCCATCTTTGGTTGGAGAAGGCTTGCCTTCTGAAGCGGCTGATGCCGGCTGGTACGACGAACAGGGCGAAAAGACCCCTGGCGGTAGATATTTATTAGTTTTTCCTGAAGAAAACTTGAAAAGATATTTTGGCGACACCAACGGCCACCTGGTTTGGTCGGACACGGGCGAAGAGGACGACTATCAAATGGATACGCCTGGCGCCGGACACACAAACAAGGACCGTGACTATGTGCACGGCACCAAGGAGTGGTATTACGAAATAGATGTTGATCAACTGAAAAATATTTTTGAGGATGGCGCCCATGGTCCACTACCAATATATAATTATGGATATACAGGCACACAGTTAAAATTAAGATCTCCTTCTGGGATCGTATTTACTGGCGTTGTAGTCACCAACACCATTAAGCTCTCCGTGTCCGAAGCGAAACAGATCGGGGCAGATCAACGTGTAACCCACACGTACGCGTACCCCTCCTCCGATTGGTGGTGTGCCGAAACCGTTCCACAAGCAATATTTCCAGGCGCCCCTAAAAATGCAAAATGGATCCCTGGTATAACACAGACCAAATTACAAGGCCAACTTGTGACTCCTCATCCGGCCAACCTAGATAAGTTTGGGCTTGATGGTGTCGAGCACGGTTGGGCCACCGACTATGAGTTGACGTCGATGACAGATCCACTGTCGAGCGGTTGGGGCACCGATATGAACCACCAAATGTTATTATTTATCAACCGCGTTTATAATATTTTGCATAATTGCAGCTTTGATTTAGATCCTATAAGAGGCAAGCACCCTCTCGGGCCGGCGATATCAGTAAATTTGTCGACAGATGATCCTTTCCCATATATACCGGAGGCCACACCATATGAAGATCAATTTAATATGGTTCAAAAGGGTGGCCCTTTCATCGACCATGAAGGTGCAGATTTATTAAATTATTTAGGCGCTATAAAAATGGCTCCATGCACATGGGAAGATGCCTTCGTCGAAGATCCTTATTTCGGCAAGACTGCTAGGTACATGAAAGATGAATAAAGATTTCTTAGAATAAGAAGAAATAATTGGTTTAATTTCTAATTATTAAAAAGGAATAAAAAATGTCAGTTGGCTTTTCTCCAAAATTACCTTTGCAGCCCGATCCTAAAGATGGTTTTTTTAAACTTAATAAGACTTTAGGAGAGGTAGTCAAACAAAATTTAAAAATGCTTATTCTGACAACACCAGGAGAACGCATAATGCATCCGGAGTTTGGGGTGGGCGCTAGAAATTTTTTATTTGATACAAAATCAGAATCCTATCAAGGTCTCAAATCTAAGATAGGCGTGCAGGTTCGACAGTTTATTCCTTTTATTAAGATTATTAATATTAATTCATTTGATCCGAATTTAAGTGAATCGCAAAAGCGCAGTTATGCAGATACACAATATATGGGCCTTAGCATTACATATTATATTCCAAATTTAAATTTAAATGATACTTTAAAAGTAACTATTGCTAATAATTCATTATAGTTAGCGAGGAAAATTAAAAGATGCCAAAAATAAAACCATCTATAAACTATACAAGTCGCGACTTTAATTCGATTAGGGCAGACTTAGAATCTTATGTTAAGAGATATTATCCTGACAACTACAAAGATTTTACAGAGGCTTCTTTTGGTTCTTTAATGTTAGATACTGTTTCTTATGTTGGAGATATATTATCTTTTTATGTAGATTATCAAACCAATGAATCGTTTTTGTCTACTGCAATGGAATTTAATAATGTGTTAAAACTGAGTAGCGAACTCGGATATAAATATAGCCCTTATCCATCTTCTTTTGGAATATGCAACTTTTATGTAACAGTACCAGCACAGTCAAACTCTCCGGCACCAGATGATGATTATAAGCCAATTTTAAAAAAGGGCTCAACTTTTAATTCTCTTGGAAATACTATTTTTACACTTCTAGAAGATGTGGACTTTTCAAAAAGTACTAATCCTATCATGGTTGCTTCACAAAACCCAACGACGGGCCTACCACTAACATACGCGGTCCGCGCTGCTGGCCAAGTAGTCTCCGGCGAGTTAGCAGTACAAGAAGTGGATGTTGGAGAATTCCAAAAGTTTTTGAGAATCGGCATTAATGGGCAAAATATCAGCGAGATAGTTTCTGTCTTTGATGATAACGGAAATCAGTATTTTGAAGTTGACTATCTCACTCAAAACGTCATATATGTACCAATTTTAAACAAAGGCGCCGACACAAGCACAGTGCCTTATATAATAAAGCCTGTGGCAGTTTCACGTCGATTTGTGGTTAATAGTACACCAACCGGAGTATATTTACAATTTGGGTATGGCAGCGAAGAGACGCCAATAGCGCTCAAAGATCCTGCCGAAGTAGTGTTGCGGTTACACGGAAAAGACTATGTTTCAGATACTTCATTCGATCCTTCTGTGCTAAACGAAACTGATAAGCTTGGAGTCGTACCAGCAAATACTATTTTAACAATAATTTATAGAATTAATACCAATGAAAATACAAATGCGGCTGCCGGCACGGTGACGGGTGTATCCTCCGCGGATTTCCAATTTATAGATCCAGAAAATCTAAATACTGGAAAAAGAAATCGAGTAATTAGTAGTTTATCGGTTTTGAATGAAGAGCCGATTGTAGGAGACGTGACATTAGTTTCGACAGATGAAATTAAATCTCGTGCGCTTGGAAATTTTGCAGCACAATATCGAGCAGTAACGAAAAAAGACTATATTAATATAGCTTATAACATGCCTTCAAAATATGGAAAGCTTAAAAGGTGTGCAATAGAATTAGATTCTGATTCTTATAATCAGCGAAATTTAAATATGTATGTTATTTCCGAAGACACCGCTGGCAACTTAATTGAGAGCAATAGTGCCCTTAAAAACAATTTAAAGACCTGGGTTAATCAATACAGAATGATTAATGATACAGTCGATATATTAGATGCTAAAATTGCCAACTTAGGAATTGAATTTAAAGCAACGGCATTCCCGGGGATTAATAAATATGATATTTTGAATGATTCTGTAAGTATTTTACAAACTGTTTTTAATAAAACTTTTTATATTGGAGAGCCTTTATTAATAACAGATATATATCAAACTTTAAAAACAGTACCAAACTTGTTGGATGTTATAGATGTACAAATTACAGTAAAAAGCGGAGCGGCATATGCGAATGCTCCAATAAATATTGAAGATGCCATGTCTGCTGATGGAAGATATATAACTCCCCCTCCGGATACTATTTTTGAGATTAAATTTCCAAATGCAGACATAACAGGAACAATAGTATAATGGGCATTAAAAGATATTTCGCAGATGCAGACACAACGATAACAAACGCTTACAAAGCAAACATGTCCACGCGCGGCGTTAGTGGGAATATGGGACAATCAGACATTTTGGAAGTTTTTTCAATTTATTCCCAGGCATCATCGGGTTCCTCGGAACTAGAAAGAATTTTAATTAAATTTCCCGTGACAGGAACGACTACAAACTATATTTCATACGACCGATCTCAAGAAAATATACCGGGATCAGGTAGTGTGTCTTTTTATCTAAGGCTGTTTAATGCAAGACATTCACAAACCGTTCCAAAAGATTTTAATTTAGTAGTTTCTGCAGTGTCACAATCTTGGGATGAAGGCTTAGGTCTAGATATGGAAGAATATTCTGATGAAGGCGCCACAAATTGGATCACCGCCAGTGTAGATGGCACAACTGCCACAGCTTGGACAACAGAAGGCGGTGACTATTATGCTGACTCTTCTTCTTCTTTCACTGCTTCTTTTAGCACCGGGTTTGAAAATATGGAATTAAATATTACACCTTTAGTTGAGCAGTGGATAAGCTCTAGTGCGAATGATCAAACGGCGACCGATTTAGGACAAAAATCAAACTATGGTGTCGGTATCCAACTAAAAAGCAGCGAAGAAAGCGCTGCTCAATCTTATTACACCAAGAAGTTTTTTGCAAGAGGTTCACAATATTTCTTCAAGCGCCCTGTTCTTGAAGCACGCTGGGACTCTTCTAAGAAAGATAATAGAGGAAGTTTTTATTATAGCAGCTCTATGGCCCCGGCCGCCGACAATTTAAATACAATTTATCTTTATAATTATGTTCGCGGTCAATTAAAAAATATTCCGGCGATTGGAACAGGAAGCATTTATGTTAGTGCCTATTCGGGCTCCTCTAATAATGCGTCACCTTCTGGATCAAAATTAGTATTAAGCGCCGGCGGCGACACGGTTTCTAGTGATCTTTATAATGTAACTGGTGGGTATGTATCAACTGGGATATATTCAGCTTCTTTCGCCCTCACTGGATCTGGGTCTTTAACAAGAATATTTGATGTTTGGCATAGTGGAGGCGCGGCCAGCGCAGCTAATAATGGAACTGAATATTTCAGTGGAGCAATAGATCCGAAAAACTTGACACAAACATGGCCAGGCCAATCTTTTAATCCAAATCAACAATATGTATCTAAAATTATAAATTTAAAATCTTCTTATTCTGACCAAAATAAAGTGGCGCGCATGCGATTATATACTCGAAAAAAAGATTGGAATCCAAACATCTATAGTGTCGCATCAATTGCTACGCCTGTTGATTTAGTTAATGACGCTTATTACCAAGTAACTCGTGTCGCTGATGATCTAGAAGTTATTGCTTATGGAACGGGAAGCACAAACCATACGCGCCTGTCATATGATACTAGTGGAAGCTATTTTGATCTAGATATGTCATTGTTTGAGCCAGATTCTACATATGCAATTAAATTTATTTATTATTTGAATGGTCAATATGCTGAGCAGCCCGAAGAATTTACATTTAGAGTAGAATAGAAATATGAGCACAGACTATAAAAAAATATTCGGCCAAAAAGATACTTTTCTAACAAGCGCCGATAGAGATAGGTTAGCATCAGAAGCAGAATCTGTTTCATATTTGTTGGAATACTTCAACAAAAAACAAAGATTTATTCCTCCTGTTGATTTTTCTCAGCCAAAATATTTTGCTCGCTTCGGCGCCGCAGAAAAATATTATATTGATGCTATTGATAGGATTTACAAGACCTATCCCTACGATGGGTCATTAAGAGAGCGTATCCAATGGGAATTAAGCTCTTCCTATTTGGATCTTCATGTTTTTGAAAATGAATATCCTAGAACAAATGGTCATGTTTTATTTTCTCCGGCCGGCTGGGGGTCAATAGTTGGCTCACAAGTCAATAGTTTCGGCCTCTCAGATACGGCTGAATATATCCAATTTAAAGGCGGCCCTCACACTTCCCAACGCAGCCAAGGGAAGGATATCCGAGATACATCTGGCGACTATGAAGATGGGTATGCCAATGTGTGGGACACTGACAAAAAACGAGCTTCGAACTTGGCTTTGGATTTTGACGAGGGTGTCACAGTTGAATTTTGGTTAAAAAAAGCAGCTGCACTCGGCTTCGGCGAATCAATACTAGAAACAATATTTGATGTTTGGAATGGCGCCGACACCAGCGTCGCCTACGGTAGGCTCCAAATTCTCCACATTACGGTCGCCCCCAGCATCATCGGAGTTTATTGCAATTCGGGGTCTGTTTCTGTCAATGCGTCGTCGCCTGCGTATTACTTGTCATTAGATGACCAGTGGCATCATTATGCAATTAGTTTGAAAAATGATGGTTCTAATTTAATCACTAAATTTTATAAAGATGGTACATGCGTAAAGGAAGAAACAGATACGACACTGAATGAAATTACTGGTTCTCTAATTGCGAATATTGGTGCTGCTCGACGCCCCTCGATAGTGCGCGCCGAAACCGAAAACTTATCATCCGCCCAAAAAATTGATGGGTACGGCAAACTTTCTGGTTCTATAGATGAATTTAGATTTTGGAAAACAGAAAGAACATCCCAACAGATCGGTCGCCAAATGATCGAACCGGTCGGTGGTGGTACTAACACCGATGATGCGAATACTACTTTGGGAGTATATTATAAATTTAATGAAGGTATTACACTAACTTCTTCGGTTGATAAAACTATTTTAGATTATTCTGGTAGGGTTAGCAATGGTACTTTTGTAGGATATAACTCTTATACTAGAAGTACCAATTCAGCAATGGTTGACTCAGGCAAAGTTGATAGAGAGTTTAAGGATCCAATTCTTTATAGTTTTCATCCTGACGTCGCGGCCTATAGGAAAAAGAAACAAGATGAAGGCCGCGACCATGATTATTCTAACAATGCATCGATTTATCACTCAATGCCATCTTGGATCATCGAAGAAGATGAATATAAAGAAAACTCTCCACTAAGAAATCTTACACAAATTATTGGTAGTTATTTCGATACCTTAGCTAGTCAAATAGAAAGCATACCAAAACTAAAGCACAAGAACTATTTAAGTTCAAGTTTTAAACCATATCCTTTTTCTGATAGAATATTAGAATCTGTTGGATTTTCATATTTTCCTGAATTATTTTCTGATGCAACGGCACTTCAACACTTCAGGAATAGAGACGATGTTTCTCTTTTCAAACAAAAGCTATATGATGTAAAAAATCGTATATATCAAAACATTTATAATAATATTGTTTATATATACAAGACAAAAGGAACGGAGAAATCTTTTAGAAATCTTATTCGTTGTTTTGGGTTTGATAGTGAAATTTATAAAATTAATACATATGGCCATCGCGTAACCCATCAACTAAAAGATAATTATGAGTCAGTAGCAGAATTTAAGAAATATGCCAACTTTTCATTAATCAACACTAAAGATGCAGTAGTGTTTCCATTTTCTTCGAGCGCCAATTATTCTACATCGTTTATTTCAGCTAGCCAAACAGCCGCCCTAGAATCTACTGGCGGCTTGGCGCTCACGATGGAGACCGAAGTGGCATTCCCACGGCGCCACAGTCTAGCTGCTTCAAATACGGTAGCTCAGGCTGGAACAGGAAGTAGCAGATCTTTTAGAGCATACTCGCCCTTTAAGACCGCATCGCTTTTCGGCATGCATCAAGTCGAGGGAATCACTGAAAACAATTTGACATGGGCGTCTACTGATTATGCTAATTTCCAAGTTTACGCAATAAAAAGCGACAATTTTTCGCAAAGGTGCCAGTTTGTATTAACCGGCACATCAGATTCAGCGATGCCTACTTTGAGCAGTAGTTATTTTGATGGCGTCTTTGATGATACTCGCTGGAGCTTTTCTGTAGCGATAAAACCAAGCAATTATCCTGAATCTACTCTTCCTAGCGGCTCTGCCGGGTCAGCATGGGATGTAGAATTTTATGGCATAGAAAAAGTTCTTGATACCACAAGAAATGAATTTTTTGTAACTTCTTCTATTAGCGCAATTGCCGGTACTCGTTTCATGACAAACCCAAAGAGCGTGTATATTGGTGCTCATCGAACGAATTTTTCTGGATCCGTGCTACAAAGTTCGGATGGAAATATTTCTTCCACCAGGGTGTGGATGACACATCTCCCCACCGGTGCAATACAACAACATGCGCAAGATGTAAGCAATTATGGTACCCCGAATCCTTATAAGAGTGCATATTTGTACCAAACAACCATGACAGGAACTCGTGTACCAGAAATCCACACATTGGCATTAAATTGGGTTTTTGATACTTTATCCTCATCAGATGCTAATGGTGAGTTTGTTGGCCATGATTTTTCTTCGGGCTCTGCCGGCCTTCAAAATCGTTATAATTGGCTTGGTAACATTATAGGAAAACAATATTTACCGAAAGGTTACGGTTTCCCAACTAATTCTTCAAGTTCTATTAATAGAAAATACATTTATTCTGCCAAAAAACAATTACCAGAGATGGTTAATAGTTCAGATATGGTCAATGTTTTAACCGATGACGATAAACTTTTTAATAGTTCTGATTTGGCAAGACCCACCAACTATTACACATATATTGAAAAAAGCATGTATCAAACTATATCTGAAGAAATGATAAGAATATTTTCATCTATTAAGGATTTTAATAATTTAATTGGAGAACCAGTAAATAAGTATCGCGACAAGTATAAACATATGGAAAAGCTCCGACAGATTTTCTTCGAGAGAGTTAATAATACGCCCGATCTAGACAAATATATTGATTTTTATAAATGGGTCGACCAGACTCTGGACAGTCTACTTGGCGACTTAGTACCTGCATCAGCAGATATTAGTGATCAATATGGTAGTAATATTCGAACGTTAGTGGAGAGTCACGTACTAGAAAGAAACAAATATAAATGGCAGTTCCCAACGCTTGAAGACAAAACGCCATCAGCAATTGAAGGCCGAGTACTCGGCATTAATGAGCTTACATATAATTGGGAATATGGACATGCACCAATATACCAGTTTGCAAACCAAAAAAGCATTGCTTTTAATGGAGTGGACGGCGAATCTCAACTAACCGTGGGTGACGGAGCCGATCTTAGTTTCGGCGCCACCGGTGGCCCCTTCGAGCCCTCATTCTCTTTCACCGCGTGGATTAAACCAGATAGCACTTTAACTCACCAATTTACAATAGTTTCTAAGAGCAACAGCGGCCCGCCCTCGGAATATCTGTGGTATATATCGGGTACGACCCTATACTTCTGGATTCGAGATAATTCCTCGACGAACAGTTTTTACGCGTACAAGTCGGGCGTACTTACAATGGGTCAATGGAATCACGTGTGCGTAACCTATGATGGCACGAAAGCACCATCTGGAATAAACTTTTATGTTAATGGCGTTCCGGTTGGCGTCACGGGGACGAACACCTTGGGCACGTATGTTGCCATGGAGAACACTGCTGCTGAATTCATTATTGGACGCCTGTATTCTAATCTAACTACAAAGGTCGCCGAAGGTCTTATTGATGAAGTGGCGGCTTTCAAGAAAGAGCTAACAGACGATGAAGTTACAGAGATTTATAATTCCCGACGCGTATTCAATCTGGAGACCTTTTCGGATGTTGCAAACCTAGTGTCTTGGTGGCGTATGGGAAACAAAGCCACCGGAACATCTCCAGATTATACTATTCCTGATCAAATCGGCTCTAATGATGCCATCATGTCTTCTTTTCTAGGCGATTCAACCAGCGGTGTCGTTTCGGACTCGGCACCACCCAGCGTCTCGACTGCTGAGAAATGTTTGTGGTGGGATCAAAGAGCAGAAAGATCAAATGCGCTGACTAGCGGAGATACGAACGTCGATGATGACAAACAAACAATATTGGATTCAATTGTAAATGAAACAAATGCTAATGATTACACTTTGTATGATAATGATACGAATACATCTTATTCTGGCTCAACATATGCAATTCGTCGTCTAGCAAAGCCTTATAAACTTGATGCACGAGAAAATCGTATAATAAAAGGTGGCATAAATTTTCATCCAAATAAAAAAGTTGATATTACTCGAACAGAAACTAATGTAGAAACTTCTGAAAATTTCCTTGCCGCTGCGGCAGCTAATGTAGAATCTTTTAAGGATTGTAATGATGGGCTTGGTTTAGTTACAAAACGTAAATATTCATTTAACACTCTTTTAAGAAGTGAGCTAGAGACTGCCACCGAGAAAAACTATTTTAATACAAAAGGTGCTTTATTTTCTCCATTTAGCATGTATAGTGCTTCTATTTCTGGAGGCTATTATGATGAAATTTCAAATAATTTTAAAACTACATTAGATATTACAAATCTTCATGAAGATTCTTATGGAACCTTGTATGGTGTACCAGTACAGGGGCCATTCACAGAAAAACATGTTGGTGGTCTCCAATATCGACATATTGCTTTAACTGTTGATCCGACCCAAACTGGCTCTGCCAATCGACCGGAAGGGTGGTCTTTGTCGTTTAATAATAACATCTTAACAATGTCGGGCCCGGGCCAAGGAACTGAGGGCAGCCGCCCAAAAGCAATGCGTCTTAGAGACGAGACAGCTAAACGGCCTGTAAATATTAGAAATATTCAACAAGCAACAGGATCTAAAATACTTGGTAATTATAATAAAGATTACGAAATTTTAATGACCGCCGGCCGGTCAATTAATAATCGTTATTTTACTAAGAATGAAGGAGTTTCTGCAAGTTCGATAAGCTCTGTAGTTATAAGCGGCGCCATAGATTATAGTTTACCGGGCACCACCCAATCGCAAAGAGGTCGTCAAGAAGTTGTTATAAATGGTTTAACTTCCACGGCCCGCAATGATTATATTATTGTTAACAGGTTCTCTGCGCCTGGTGATCCATCAACAATGGGCTTTGCCTTTTTAGACATCGAATCACAAGAATATTCAGTTTACAATGCACTGCCATGGCGCAACTTAATAGTTCGTGAAAGTTTGCATGAGCTGCTGACAGATCACACAAAACAATTTGGATATTTTAGTGACACACAGAATTCAGCCAGCTATGCTTTAGCGGGCGCCACCTATCCGGGGTCCAGCGGCTCGGTAAGCGCGTTAAATTATGATAGTACTGCTTCCTTTCATAAAGTCAACAGAAATCCACGCAATGTAATTAAATTTGATGGCGCTAGCGATAATAGTTATTTGACTGGCACAGTTTATGATAATTGGTATGTACAACATCAAATTCCACAAACAGATTTACAGTATCAGTGGATTACAAGTAGCGTCATCGAAAACTATACTGGCCCTGCATATTATGGGTTTGAAAAACCAGATTTTAGCAATGCTAGCTTAGCTTCTACTGACATTACATTTATATCTGCTAGTGCAACAGGAGCCTTCGGTATAAATTTTGATTTTGTTGGTTTAAACACGTTGATTTATGATCCTTTAACTTCTTCATCGAACACATTAAGCGCTTCGAACAACGATTATCGAAATATTTCAATAGAATCGCGAGCTGCCTCCCCGGATGATTTTAATAGTTTAATTCTCCACCGCCAAGGACCGTATGGATGGCCATCTTGGAAACAAACAAGAGGATATCAAAATCCTATAATTCGCGTACATAAAAAAGAAAATAGACACTCATTTGCAAAAACCATTCCAATCACAATGGACGACATCCTGGGCCCCCTCACGACGAACCTCGCGAAAATTCACTCCTTAAGCGGCTGGTTGAAGGATGGCGGCCGCAGCCGAGATGTTTTAGTATCTCAGATTGAACCTCCGCTTACTTCAAAGTTTAAACCTATTACACACAATTTACAAATTAAAACGTCATGGTCTGAGACACCGGATATAGATAGCATTAAAATTCGTCATGCCTATGGAAATGAAAAAACTAATTTCACGCAGAAAGTGTCGGGCTCAATAGACTTGGACAAAGCAAAATTTATTTATGTGAACTCGGAAGTCCCAGGTCAACTACTCAGCCAGAAATCAAAAATTTTAGTATACGACTCTTTACATCGTTTTATTGAAAATCCGAGTATTGCGAACCCCATAGAAGAATTCATCAATTTAGAAATAGAAGAAACAATCTACCCTCGCGAACATTATACACATTTGAAAAGCACCCGACAGCGCGATAATTTTATAAACAGTTTTTGGCGCGATTCGCGCACAAATCGAAATCAAGATCTAGGCTATACTAGCGCGAACTCTCAAGGCAAAACAGTTTCTCAAAGCATGTGGCCACTAGATGGACGCCAAAATACAGATGCGATTCCCCTTACCGCTTCAGCAGGATACGAAGGAGAACTTCAAAATAGTTATAGTCTATTCTTTTCGGGCAACAATCCCTCCACCGATTTCACAGCTTCAGCTGCAGCTGCAACCTATAATCGTCGAATTCCAGAAAGTATGCCTACTGAAGTAATATACGCCGGCGACACCGCCTGGGAAGCGAACACTCAGGCCGGCATAAATCCATTTTATAACAATTACGCTTCATATGTTGAAGAACTGAAAAGAGCCGGCAAAGACTATGGAATCGTACCAGAATTCAGAATTAGCGAGCATATGGAATATTATGTAAATGATCAACAAGAAGACTTTATGGAGCCAAATCCCGGCTATCTCACTTTAACGGGCTCAACGATTAGCAGCAGCAATGATAATACTTTTTATACCGTATACACATATAGTGACTTTATGAAATATTTCAAGGTAGTACAATCAGATTATTCGCAATATGCGATACCAACTGAGTTAACGCTTGAGTGCGAAGCCTTAATTAAATTTTTGCCATACGATGGATTTTATCCAGCCCAAAGAACTGTTCAATTGGCGCAATTGTTTAGTCAATCTTACGGGCCTTCTGCTAGTCTGAAAGGTGATTCTGGTAGCTGGAGAACTATGATGGCACCTTTCTTCGCACCAGGTCTATTATATAACTCAATTAAATCTGGTATTGCGGTTGATTATCCCGTCGCGACAGCATCATTAGGCCATAATCTTTTTATTACAGGGTCGGAGGCGAATAGTACGGCTGATGCACCGGGCGCGGCGCGCCTAAGCGGCGCCTTTGATTTTAGATTACCTTTCGAAGCGCTCATTGCCCCTGATGATATCGCAGGCTTTGGGCAGGTTATAGATACAGAGCCGCACCCATCTGCATCTATTGACAGTACAGCAAGCTTTGATGGCGAAACCACCCCATTATACAAATATGCTATGAACAATTTTTTGGCAGAGGTGCCATCATTTTTCTTAAAGGACGGCGGGCTATCTTCATTATCATCAAAAAGCGATTTGGGAGACACAATAACTTGTAATCCTAATAAAGATTATAAAATGAGAATTGTTTGTCGTAATGGTAGAGGTCGATATCTTGAACAGCTTCAGACGAGCGGCAAGCGCACCCTGCAAACAGCTTCCTTTATTTATAATCCTCCCGCAGTCACTATGTATAATCGATCATTTAATTTATCTAGCCTTGCTAATTATCAGCTACGACATGTGGGCGAATATTTTACCACGTTGGCATATGGTTCATCTTTTGGCCCCCCTTGTGACGCGGCATATCATAACGGGACAATGCACATCTCAGAATCCAGCTTTGAGCCTTTTACGCCGCCTTATTATAATGGCTATAGTCATATTGAATTAACATTCCGTAGCGGACAAGATGGTGAAACGACAATACCGGATCTCGTGGGCGCTATTAAAGAAGAAAATATGAGTTCTTTCCGAGAAACCACTAGAGAATCCGGCTCTCGCGGTCTTACAACAGCAGGCCTTAATGGCATGCCATTTTCCGCTTCTTTCAATTATAAACAAGTTGTGACCGATGTTGGCAACAAATGGGTGATCCAACCTAAGTGGGAATGCCCAATATTAAACTTTAATAATTCTGATATTACGCTTCCAACTGCCGGCTCAGGATCCGTGGCCAAGGGAATGTGGCATCAATATTCATCTGTATTACCGCGCGGCGGCTCTTCTGTGTTCTTATCTGTTCAAGACGTACCAGGCCACCCACAAGAACTTTCTTTAAGAACACTTTTAGGATATAATAGGAATAACAGCACTGTAAGATTGGGAGAGTTGGCCGAAGAAAAAACAATTCGCGAAGCAGTTATAGCAATTCCATTTTGGCCCGATGAGGATGCCACCACAACCGCTGGCAAGAACTACTTTAATATTGATCCGAGAACAGTCGAATGGGCACTTTTAGAAATAGAAAAACAAAAGGGCGGCAAAATTGCCATTGCGGCACGACAGAAAATTCAACAACTATATTACACTGAGTATGGAATTGATGTAAACATGCTGGAATATAAGCCCGCCAAAAGTGTCATTGATATGATAAAAGCAATGCAGAAATATGTTATTCCACCTCAATTTAATTTTTTACGCGAAGGCAATCAAAAAGAGACAAGCCCAGGTCAGGGTGCGTATACAACGCCAGCGCCTATTGCAATGTTTATTTTTGAATATGAAACCACACTTACTAGAAAGGATTTATTAAATATTTGGCAGAATTTACCACCAAATGATCCTAATGGCCCGACGCACAAGAGGAGCTTAAGTCGCGCAGTCACCAAACAAGTAACAGCCCCATTTAGTTGGGGGCACAAAGAAGGCTTGAATTTGTTAAAACGCAAGGATTTGCTCGTCGATTCAGTTAACAATAATAGTGGCGATTGGAAAGGGCACGATTTATTAAATGAGCGCCCCGGGGAAGGCACCCAAATAGGAGGAAGCGAAGGTATGGGGGGCAATCCTAGCTGGCAGAATAACACTAATCTTCCTTTCCCACACAGTATTCAGTGGATGGTTTTTAAAGTAAAACAGAAAGCAAAAACTAATTATTATGACTTAACCGCTACGGAGAATGTTACTATAGATCCCGAAGCAAACACAGCCGTAACTGAAGTTGGATATTCTGATATCCCACATTATAGTTATAATTGGCCATATGATTTTTTCTCTTTGGTCGAATTAGTTAAATTAAACACTGCTTATAAAATAGAAAAAAATCCAACTACTCCATACACATGGCCATCGCCGCCGGCAGTTGAAGAAACACCGACAGCTGCTGCAGCGACTCCGGAGGGGGGTGTTGGTGCATTCGGGCCCGGAGCAAGCACCGGTACCCCAGCCGACACTGAAGGCACAGCTACTCCCGCGCCTAGAATTAGTCGAGGAACGGTTGGAACAGCAACTGCTACCGGCATAGGCCCAGGTGGTCAAGCGGGCACTGGAATGGGCCCGGGCTCTCAAGGTCCTCAAGGAGGCGGTAATTACTAATGAGTTTTCTAGATCCTAAAGAAAGAGTTGTCGATTTACAATTAACTTCATATGGAAGATATTTATTATCCACGGGCCGTTTTAAGCCCGTAGAATATGCCTTTTTTGATAGCGATATTATTTATGATCAGCGCTTTGTATCGCAAAGTCATGGGGTTACAAAGGTAAAAGAACTACAAAGTAAAATCGAAGGCCGCATCCAAGAAGGCACACCGCGCCTCTCAGCACAAACAATTTATAGACCAGCAGAAATTGGTGTTTTTGCTACAAATGAGAATTTAAAACATAATTTGATGCCAGGTGTTTTAGCTGATAAAGCAAATAAGATATCACAAACCCCGGATAAATCATATATATTCCAAGAACCAATTGGCAATTCTGCATATAATTCTAATAATATCGCTGCATGGAACATAGGCTTTTACAAAGCACAGCTTACAAGTTCAAGCCCCACATGGGCTGGTTCAAGCGGATCGGCGCCAACTACTTTTATTCCACAATTATCTTGTTCTCTTCAGTACTATATTGAAACTTACAATCCAGATATGCAATCTCAAAATTCAAACGTAGATGCTGGCAATAATATTGATATTGAAGAAAGCACTATTTATGATACAAATACGCCAATTATGTTTAACGATGAATCATATATAATTTATAAAGATGATTTTGCTTTGTTAAAGGTAGAAGAAATAAATACTGAATTTCTAAAAGAAAATTTTGAATTAGAAGTTTTTAAAATTAATACGGTCACAAGCACAAAAAAAGATGCAGATGACAATACAGTAGAAACCTATTCTGAAGTGTTAGAGCCACTATATTTTCAAGGCGATAATTTAGATGACGCTTCTCGTATTGATTATTATTTTAATGTTGATATTGATTTTGAGATAAGTGAAGAAGAATATTGCAAACTATCCAAAGGATCTCAAGATAAAATCAAAAATATTTACAATGATAAAGTATTTAATTGTGAGAGCAGAGAAAAGACATTACGCTCTTTAAATATATATGCTACTAAAGAAAACCAAGATCCAGGAGACATTTGCGAATGAGTGCTACTAACTTTGAATCAAACGGCCTTATGGATTCTCTTTTGCCAAATATTTATATTAATAAAATTACCTTGGAACAATTAAATTCGCGACCACTTTCTAACAATAAATATGATATGACGCCGCATATTAATCAAACTTTACTACCCGATATTATTGTTGGGCGCGCGCACGAGGGTGTTACGCGCCCTATGCCATCTTTAACTGCAGAATCCGGTGGTTTTGAAAATGTGTTAAAAGTTACTCTTGATATGTTTTTAGAGATTCCCAATATTGATGATAGCGATTTTTGGGATATGGTTCTTGGCGAAGACATGTTCAGCTTATTAAGCATTACAACGCGATTTTATAGCGGAAAAGATGCAAAGAACCAATATATACGCACTCTCGAAGCCGGCCCTGATATATTTTTTCCCGCGACAAAAGAAATAACGACATCAGTAGGAGAAGCTCTGTCGACAATGCAGGGCGACAAACACGGTCGCAAACCGTGGGCGGCCATAGAAGCATCCAAAGCACAATATAAAGAATTTTTACCCGATGGCACATCAGTTTTTAAAATACCTATTCAAGTAACGGCTCAGATGACCAATGGTACCGCATTTCCTACTGATTTAGCAGTCTTAGCACAATGCACTTTGGATCTTTCACAAACAGAAAACTTACCAGATATTTTACAAAGTCCTATGTCTGGTCGCTTGGCTTCTGAAATAATTATCCAAGATAAGAAAACTCAAGATAAAGGAATGATATTTTTCATTTCGAACAAACAAGATGATAAAACTTTTGATCAGCTTAAAGGACAAATTTGGCTTGGCAGCGTTCATAAATTTGGTGATAGATATATGGTCGGGAGCACGCATAGTGATGATCCGCATCCTTTTTTAGATTATATTATTATACCAACCAAGCGTATACAAGATTTTAGACAAGTATCAGTTTTACAAAAACAATCGATCAATTTTACTCCTACCACCGACTTAATATTTGGAGGAGATTATACTGACTTGCGAGCAACAAAAAATAGTGCAGCTAAATCTCTTGACAATGCAGCAATTTTTTCTGATTTGATTTCTTCTACCACTCAAGATGGAAAGATAAAGCTATTCTTCAATATCGATTGGGGAAGAATGATTAAGAAATATTGCGCCGTTCCGGCTTTAATAGATAAATTAGCACTCGATGGTGGCGGAAAGCTACAAAAGTTTTTTACTTCTACTGCCAATGGGGGCTTGGGATCCCCCGGTGGCGCCCTTTCTTTTAGAATTTATAGAGAGGAAATAGGCGCCCCCGTCAGTGTGATAAACGACAACAGAAGTTTGATTTATGATAGCTTCCCACATGTATTTTATTATAAAGATTCAGAAGATGAGTTGCCTACATCTTCTTTGATTCCAATCCCTCTTTATACAGATACTGCATATACCGGTTTTGTAAAAAGTTATTCTTTTACTGATTATCGTAAAGATACTAAACGAAAAGACAATTTGCAAAAACCCACTCATGATGTTGGTAAATTTAAATATTCGGTCGAGATCGTTGTACATGATCCCACTATACCGTATTTGGTTCAGCAGCTTAAAATAGCTCAAAAGGGCACCGACACTCTTAAAAAAATGATGGTACTTACAAACGGACAAGGATCAGAAGGCTATTGGAATAAGTACTTAGGAAAATTTAATGATAAATTTAAAGAAAAGCTAGAAGAAGTACTCCCCGAACTCGGCCTGCACGCGCACGCAACGCCCGTTTGGAAAGCAGTAGAAGTATTTAAATTTATGACAAGTTTGATGCGCTCTAACTATACTTCTTCTGCCGCGGAAATTAGCACCGCAGACTCAGAACGGCCCACAAATTTAGATTTCAAGACAGCCTTAGAGCCCATGCTGGATCCGGACACAGCCTCCCCTTCTTCCATAGCCACTGCCTATGACATATTTACTACACTAACTTCTCAACTAAGAAACGTTATTGAATCCTTTTCTAGCGCCACCCTCCCCAAAACTTCAAAAGGAGCGGATGAGAACGGCGATCTAGTTTTACAACAATTTACGAAAACGCCCACCGGAGCTTCTCTCCCGCAAAGGAAAATTAAAGTTGAACATACTTTTGACACCACAGCAGAAATAGTCGACACGACTAAAATGGACGCCGGCCACGACATTTTTGCTAAATACGCAGGACACTCCAAGATGGACATTGGTTTAAAATTGATACATGCACAGGAATATATTGAGGCTTCCATGAATGACCATAGCCAATTTTTTCTTGATGGCTTCCCTGACTCAACGACCGTTTTTTTTGATTTAGAACGCCCCATCACCGTTGTTGGTTCCACCACTCCCGGTTTCACTGTTCCCGTGGGAGTAAAAAAATCAATAGGCCGTTTTTTAACAGTCCCGCAAGATCTCCCATTGAAGGGGAAAGAGGCTGATTCGCCGCGACACACAAGATTGCCTGATACTATTATGAGTATTGACGATGATGAATTTTCTTATTGGAAATTGGCCAACAATATAATTCGTTATAAATTTGGCTTATTTGGAAATCCTGACGAAACGTCCTTTTTAGGGTATGAGAATATACAAGCTGCAGTAAAAGCTGGTGATGTTGGCAAAATCAATGATAAGATGGAAAGAATTATTAAGGAATATCAATCACTAGCATCCCACGGAGCTGTCTTCAGTCACCAAACCCCACTACCGCTAAGAACTAATCAACCATCCGCCGGTAACAGAACAGAAACAGAGACAGAAGAATCTCCAGAGGTAGTCACGAATGCATTGCCATGGACAGAAGATATAGGTCAAGAAAGATTTTTACTATCATTAATTATGCAGGATTATTTTGACTTAAGCGATAACGATAAGAAGCTCAAAACATTTAACACAAATAATAGATCAAGCCCAATTGGTAAATATTTTAATAAGCTTGCTAATCTGAGCCCGACCGCACAAGGCGTGTCTAGTTATATTAGAAAAGGAGCCCTCACTGCAAAAGGAGAGGCTGCAATACCGGGAATAGATGCCCTCCCAAACCAAGTTAAAGCATTGATATTTAATAATGTTGATGCAGGTACCATCGAGGCTCGTCAGAAATTGAGAGAAAGTGTTATTTATGCTGACGATAAAAATAAATATAACACACTTTATAAAGCAAAAACAATGTTTGCTAGCAAGTTTGGTGAGTTTTGGTTTAAACATCAAAATTTATTCGAGATAGAATATTTAAGTAGATTTGACGGCGCTCATCCAAGGCCTCCCCCTGTCAGACATACGAGAGAGTCAACCGAGACCGGCCGCGATCTGGGCATGTCGGTGGCTATCGAAGTCCCAACAGGGAAAAAGCCGCCCTTACGATATGAAGATTTTAATCCCTCGTCTGTTAAAGCGCCCATATGGACGCCACTAACATCTAACAAGGTGGCAGCAATGAACAAAAATGTTGCAAAAATATTATTATGTCGATTAAAAAAATATAAACATCCAATTTTTAATCAAAAAGTATATGATGTTCTAGATTTGCCCCTATACGATGAATATTTTTTCTTATATTTCGGTACTGTTCCTTTCTTTGACGCGATAGATCCAAAACAAGATATGGCAAACTTAGGAAAAGAATATATAAAACTTGACTAATTATTTAAAAAGGAATTTCAAATGGCGATCACAGCAATTCAATTATATGATCCAGATTTTTTATCTCAGCTAAGCTCTGAATATATTTGTACAGGATTTATGTTTGATAAAAATATTCAAATGGAGTCCTTAGAGTCGAAACTATCAAAAGGAGGTTTCATCCCAGGCGTAGACATTCAAGAAGCCAAGAAAACTTTTGCCAAAATGGATTTAGAAACAAACATCGCAGAAGAACTCCGCGTTAAAGAACAAGAAGGCAGAGCCGCCGCGGCGGGCCAGGTGGCGCAGGAAATGTACGCTGCGGAGTACGCTGCGGAGAAGAAAGAGTACGCTGCGAAACAAGCCGCCGCGGCGCTCACCGCCGCGCAGAAGAAGGCAAAGCTTATGGGTGAACGACACGCCGCCGTTGCCGCCGCCGCGAAGAAACCGGCCAAAGCGCCGCGACCGGCCAAAGCGCCGCGACCGGCCAAAGCGCCGCGACCGGCCAAAGCGCCGCGACCGGCCAAAGCGCCGCGACCGGCCAAAGCGCCGCGACCGGCCAAAGGTAATTAGACTATGTTTGGAATTGACCCAGATGCTTGGGAAGTTATGTCTCCCGAAGAGAAACATACCATACTTAAAACCCACAAAACCACCACAAAATCTGCTCAAGCCCATTTAATTTGCATACCCGGGAATGCCCCCTATCGGATAAGAAATGATACTTTATCTGGGGATGTAATTAAATATCCAATGAATGCACATAGCATTGCCGAAACCGATGCTTTAACTGTAGCAGCTTCGATTGAGGAAAATTTTCAATTTCCTTACGATCATGCGTCAATGTACAATAAGTACAAGAACATTGACATAATAAGAAATGAATTTTTTTCATTTTTTGATGATATAAGAACAACAGGCGGCGGATCGACACATATTGATTTAAGAAAACAATTTGGTGATTCTAGTTGGACAAAAGAGGATGTTCCACCAACACTTTTTATACCAAGTGGCCCCGGGCAGACCTTGCAATCAGAATGGACACTAGGGGGCAACAGCGTCACCGGACGGTTCAAATATTTTTATCCAAAAATAGATCTCGCACAACCCCCGGGGTGGAGCCTCACAGGATGGACCCAGCAGATAGAACTAGATTTACCAATTGGTTGGGAAAACGATCCTCCATTTCCTTTGATTCCTGGTTCTAGAGCTGGATATGGTGGTGCAATTGCACACGCCGCTGCCGGCAGCATGAACATGAAATCTCCCTTTCTTGATACTACATTTATATTAAATAAGCCATTCGTTGAAGTCGCTTATAAAGAAGCGCTCGGAGAAAAATTAGGAATATCTAATCCTGTAAGAGTCCAAGCACATTATAATTTTTATTTAGTACCATATGAAAGCATCACTAAAGATGAGGCCACTATCCCAATAGGGCTTGAAGATCAATTATTGCCTAATTTATATGGTATAGTGGTCGATGCAAAAAACGAAAATAAAGAAAATTATGTATTCAAACATGCAGATAATTGGCAATATCACCACGAGGACCTTGCTGCTTGGGCAGCCAGCGCTGTAGACGCCGGCGGCGCCGCCAAAATCAAAGCTAAAGCAAAATGGGGGTCGTTTGCACAACACACTAAAGATGCGAACTCTCATGGCGAAAGCGGTTTTATAGATACTCATAATGAATATTTAAATAAATTTGCTATGAAATTAAAAGAAGGCGCCGCCAAGAGTTGGCCCTCCTTTACCTTCGCCTTAGAAGATAAAAAGTATAAAACGACCGGATTATCAGCATATCAGTTAAAAGATTTTATGGATGAAGCAGATAGAATTAAAAAGTTTTTTCCTATGTATGCTGATTTAAATATTCCTGCATCCAATGGAGGTAAGTTTGGAGAAATACTTTATGAGGCAGGCGTCTTTGACCAGTTTATGCAATTAATGATGGCAGCAATATATCCGAATAATCGGCCCGAGGATATGGCACCCAAGCTGGGCGCCGCAATAGTAAAAAGAGATTCTTCGATATATGATAATCCAAAGACACCGGATAAGATAGATTTAAGCGTACAGAAAGATAGCCTTTATTATGAACCGCTAATCACATTATGGTTAAACAAACTTTTAAGCCGAACTTCAATACCCGCCCTCGCATCGTTCTTTCTTACCACCAACGCGAGCAAAGTGCAATTTGCCGAACTTAATGCAAATTTCACACCACCCACAACAACTCTGATACCTCCTGTCGTTTTTGGGAAAGAAAGTCAACCTACAAGTTGGATTAGTGATATAAAATGGGCACTAAACAAAAATAAAATTGATAAATTTATTATAGAAAAAACAAGAAGTGTAAGCGATATATATGATGGTAAGTATGCACACTCTGAGGTATTATTTTATGAAATAGTAAAGTTTCATCGCGCGCCAAATGCCTCCGATACTTTTATTCAAAATATATTTTTACCAAACATACCAGGAGTGGATATGTTAAAGTATGTGGACACACAAGTAAGGTTTGGCCAAGAATATTATTATCAAATTTACGCACACACACTGGTCATTGGAACGGAATATAAATTGTCCACCGACGCACCGGTAACTGCAACTGCTTTAACTGATGGCCATCAATATAAATTTAATTATAATTTCACACCCGCAGTTCATTTAATGAGAGTGCCTTATTATAACACTTATGTGACGATGCAGGGCGCCGTCTCCGCTGGCTCCGTTTACGATAAAAATAAACTAGAAGCTACACCTATTTGGGACAAACCCCCCGTTTTCCCAGATATAGTGTTTCATCCTCTACACGGAGAAAAAAACAAAATATTAATAAATAGTAATTTTAATGTTGGTGAATATGATTTGGAGCCATTTGTTATTGATAAAGAAGAAGTACCTAATTTAGATAAAATTAGAAGAAACCAAAAAAAGCTAGATGGACCAATAACTTTTAGAGGCGATGATTTCTGTGGGCACATAGAAGTCCTAAGAATAAATAGAAAACCTCTTTTGTATAGCGATTTTGGCGATACAAAAAACACAAAAATAGCTATTTTAGGAGGTACCTCTAATTTCGGAGAAATTCTTGAACAAGAACCAAACAAAGAATATTATTATATGGCACGTGCAATAGATAAACATGGAAATTATTCTAATCCATCACCGATTTATCAAGTTGTAATCATAGCTAGAGAGGGAGAAGCCCCTTATGCTATAATTAATATGTTTTTTATTGAAGAGGCAGAAGAGAAAAAACCAATTAAAAGAAAAAACCTAATGAAATATATAAGAATACAACCCTCTTTTGATCAATCTTTTTTGGATAATAACACAGTAACTAATATATATGATACGGCCGCTGATTTTGGGACCAGCGGAGAACTAGAAAAGTATCTTGGAAATACAGTAGATCACACTGTATTCGGAGAAAATTTTAAATTTAGATTTACAAGTAAAAAAACAGGAAAGAAATTTGATTTAAACCTTCAAGTGCAAAGAGTAGGGTTCATACCCGGAGAAAATAAAAGCACAAAAGGAGAACAAGATAATTACAGTTCAGGAAAATGTTGATTAAAGAGTGAAAAAACAAATAAAACTTACTAATTATCTTAAGTAAAGGAGTATTATTATGGCGTTTTTGGACAATAGTGGCGATATTATTTTGGATGCAGTCTTAACAGATGCCGGCCGAAAAAGGTTGGCGGAAGGCAATGGCTCTTTCAGAATTACTAAATATGCCTTTGGGGATGACGAAATTGATTACAGCAATTATAATGCTAATCATGCTAGTGGAAGCGCATATTACGATTTGCAAATTTTGCAAACCCCCACCTTGGAAGCATTTACAAATAACGCCGCATCAATGAAATCTAAACTCATTACATTAACAAACAATAATATTCTTTATTTGCCGATAGCAACCTTAAACAACGAAGTTGCATCGTGCCAAGTTAACACCACAATCGGATCTAGCTCACATGTTGTGGTTGTAGATTCAACAACAGAAGGAACATTCTTAGATAATGGTGGTAAAGATGGTACTGGTCTGGGATGGTTTGTGAATGGCGTCCAACCAAGCCAGGCTACAAGTAGAAATATTAGAGTTGACCAAGGATTAAATACCACTGAAATACCCAACACTTTTAAAATCGATGCAGAACTACAGGAAAATCAGTATATTGTAGAGATTGATAACCGTTTTGGTACAATAGTTACAGGAGCGCCGGCCGGCGGCGCAGGCGGAGGAGTATTGAAACAATCTTGGTCATATCTCGATGATGATAATATTGCTAGTTATTTTTTATCCACTGCAGATTATGTTAATTCTACGCCAGCCGCCCCAATTGGTGTAGGAGTTAAGGATGACCCAATAAATGCGGCAATTAAAGGCCCCCGAGGCACTAATTTAGTATTTAGAATACAAGCTTCTACCAACCTTAGAACAAGTAACTATTTATTTACACGACTCGGCAGCAGTTTTACCATTGGCACGACAGGAGACGATGTAACATTTCGCTTTATAGATACAATAATACGAGTTACTGGCGCCACAACAGGATACAAATTAGATATCCCAGTTAGATTTATAAAACAGAGCACCTAAGAAAAGGAAGAAAAATATGGCTACTACATTTAAAACATTTTTAAATAATGATATTGCATCAACAAGAACATTGTTGCACGAAGCAATTCCAATTACGGGTTCAATTCCATCTGGCACCTATGCCGATGGCAATATCAAAAATTACGCTCACGGAATGTTCCAGTCAGTTTATGATTATCCATTTTTAAGTTCTTCCGCAAACCATATTTTCGATATCGCAGTCGGTATTAGTGCTCAAAGTGGATTTCAGACAACAGCGTCGGGAGGACCCGCCACCGAACCTTTTTATGTTTCAAGCCAATTCGATAAAAAACGAAATATTTATGATCAAATGGCACAAATTTTAGTTCCATACGATACTAGTGGGAATATACAACCGTTCGATCAGGATGGGAATATCCAAGCCGGCGGCACTAAAATTAACGAGGCATTTTTCCTTAACTTTTCTCGACTTCTAAATAAAGATGAAATTAAAAAAGGATCTTTTACAATATCGTTTTTTACAGGCGGTAATGATCTTGCAGGTCCGTATCCCGCAAATCGAACAACTGACGTATGGGGCCGAAGAAGTCTAACAATTGCAGACTATGGTGCAAGTAGTAGTTTTAAAGTAAATTCTCCAACAGGTGAATATGGACTATTATATTCGTCATCTCTCGATGCAGGGACCACCTCATTGGCAGTTGGCCATGTTTACTATCAAGCAGGCGTTATGGTATTGACAGCTAGTATTTTTAGTGATAAGACCATCAATCCCACCGAGTTTTGTGCGTTTGGATCTCCTGCCGGCGACGCTGCCAATGGTGGCACCTATGATGCAGACAGCTATCAGACTGTCTTGTCGGCCTCCACAATCCAAGCTTTTGCAGACGGCGTTAGAAATAGATTAAACAATGTCAGCTTTAACAATACAACAGAATTAAATTCAACAATTTACTTTTGTCGAGCCAATGTGGGAGATTATAATTATTCTTCAAATCCGACATACTTATCGGCTAGTAAAATTAGAGTAAAAGGTGATCTACCTTTCGCAGAGCCAGTTTCATATATTACAACTATTGGTCTATATTCTCCAAACAATGAGCTTTTGGCCGTCGCGAAAGTCTCAGAGCCGCTGAAGAAAACTCCCAGCAATGAGCTTACGTTACGAGTCAGATTAGATTACTAATGTCATGCCTTATTATGAGTTCAAAACTAAAGATATTCTTCGCAACACTTTAAAAACCCATCCAGAATATAAATTTAACATCACTCATGGAAAAATATATTTAAATAATCAATTTGATCTTCCCGGCATGTTTGCCAGCAACGTTCCAATGGTATCGCCGGGCAACATAAGCCTATATGAATTAAATGTTGATAGGGCTGCTGGCAATAAAATTTATCCTTTTATTACAAAAGATGGTAATTTTACATCCATTGGGACAGTCACGGACGCTGCCTATAATAGTAGTTTTGTATACGGAGACACGATTAGTGGCTCTTATCCAATGTCGGCCAGCATCGTTAGGGAAAGATTTGGAAGTGCTCACGGTGATTCTGCGACGTCGCATATTACGGCGTTAAAAAACACTTTAAATTATTATTCTTATTTGAGCCCTCACTATCAGTATACTTCTTCTTATGGTGACAAAGCACAACAAGAAATTAATTTAATAAGCATCCCATCTATCTTTTTTGATAGTGGTATTAAGCCGGGTTCTGTTGATTTAAAATTTTATATCAGTGGTACGTTAGCTGCGCAAGTAACAGATAAAAATAAAAATGGCGAGCTAATTCAAGTTGATGGAACTGAGTATGCACAATCAGCTGGTTCGGGATTGGTGGCCGGCGTTGTTTTATATAATGAGGGGTTTGTCTTATTGACTGGTAGCTGGAATTTAACAGAAGCTTCATATGATTTTGGAGATGTTACTCGTGTTGCCTCTTGGTGTGATTTCGCCGCAGGAGCTAATGATAATCAAGACATTACACTAACTCCTTCCGCTAGTTTCCAACTTGATTTTAAAGGAACAAATGAGGTTTCAACTATAACTATGCATGCAATAGCCCCGAAAGGGTATTTAAATCATTCTATGAATCCAACATATAGATTATATGATAGCGCTTCTTTAACTGTCACAACAGGAAGCTATATGTATATAGAGCCGACCAACATCCCAATGAAAAATACAGTGAGCAGTTCATTTTGTAATTTTTCAGCATCTTTTGCAAAACAAACATTTATTAGTAAAATAGGAATATATGACGAAGAAAGAAATCTTATAGCGGTGGCAAACTTAGCTACTCCCGTAAAGAAAACTGAAGATCGATCACTCACTTTCAAATTAAAACTAGATATTTAGAGAATCAAACATATGATATTAGGATTAGACATCTCAACCAGTATTACTGGCTATACAGTGGTAGACCTCGAAGGCAAGATCATTCGGTGCGACGCGTGGGACATGCGCAACAAGAAGAAATTTAAAGATCACTTTGAAAAGGCAAAATTTATAAAAGATGAGCTTTGCTTTTTAAAGGCGCAGTACCCCATAAGCCAAATTTATATTGAAGAGCCATTTATGTTTTTCAATTCTGGGGGGTCTTCTGCTAAGACCATGGCAGTTCTTCAAAAATTTAACGGGATTGTTTCTTGGGTTTGCTATGATATATTCGACCTGACCCCGAATTACGTAAGAGCAAACGAAGCACGTAAGTGTTGCGGGATTAAAGTCCCACGAGGGCAGAAAGCAAAGAAGGTTGTCATGCGATGGCTACTTGACAACGAGCCAGACTTTAAGGTAGAATATACATCAAAAAACAATCCCAAGCCTAAATATTATGATATGGCAGATTCGGTGGTAATTGCTAAAGCTGGATACTATTTACTTAAAAAGCAGAACCCACAAGTTTGCTATAACAAGGACTTGAATAATGAAACTAACTAAATCAAAACTTAAACAAATCATTAAAGAAGAACTGCGAAAGGTATTACAGGAAAAAATTGACCCCCAGGGACCATTCACTTTCGATGACATGGATCCCTACCAGCATGATTACCTTGATTATGAAGATTGCGCGCGCCGCATGCCCCCGCACGGTCTTGGGGACCCGCGGAGAGGAACAGGTTGTTACGGAGGGTACTTCTTGCCAAAACATGCCCGCCCCTTCTCGGGCAACACCCAGGAGGAGTACAACGAACAATGTACTGCGTACTGCCGCGACAAACATTATCCTGGCGATTGGGTGGGAACAACGCGGATCGGCCATGGCGAACCCCCACCGGAAGCACCCGCGGACGCGGATCCGTGGAGAGGTTAATACATCATGAAACTAACTAAATCAAAACTAAAACAACTCATTAAAGAAATCGCTGAAGAAGAGTTTGAGACAGATTCGTTCGAAGGCGCCGACCCCGAATGGGGCGCGCCCGAGGTGAGAGAGCAGTGGGAAATAGACATGGAAAAGATAATGGAAAAAGCTGTTCGTTTGTATGAGGAGATGCCTCTGGAGGGCAAAGAAGCTTTTACAGAAAATTTCGAAAAGTACGCTGAACACTGGAGATACAAAATGCGTGAGGAGACGGACGACACGCCCTCTTGGATGGAACAGTCAGAAGAAGACGAAGAGAGAGAAATCTAATGAAACTAACTAAATCAAAGCTTAAGCAACTAATCAAAGAAGTCTTTGAGGGTGAAAGCGAAGAACTTCCAGCAGAATTCCAATATGAATATCTTTTAGATGAATTAGTTGACGCCGCCAGAGACGCTGTAATGCCACTGGCAGTTGAAAAACTAAAAGAGGTAGGGGCTTTGAGCGAAGAAGAGGGAAGAGGTTTAACTTATAATGATCTTGAACTAGAAATTGAAGAACCCTTAATGGATGCGCTTAAGCCACTAGCTAAATTAATTCAAGCCAAAGTAGACCATGCCCCGGACCGAGAGACCGAAGAAGAAGATGAAGGAGAATATGAAATGCTCCCGCGCGGAGAAGATCCAATGGGCCGCGGCCCCCAAACCAGCCAATTAAGAAGGAAATCTACGAATTGGAGAAAGGGAGAAGACTTTTATGGAATTGAGTAAATCAAAATTAAAACAAATTATCAAAGAAGAGATACAACGCGCACTGGCGGAAAAAACTAAAAAATTCGATTTAAATAAGTGCCTGGGCAACTGCCCCGGAGGACACAACAAGCCGGAATGTCCGGAAGACATGGGCGAAGGCGAGGGCAACCAATGCCGGAAGAATAAGCGAGCGTGCGAAATCAAATGCAGAAAGAAGGCCAAACAACGCAAGGTAAAAGGTAAGATTACGACACCCACAGAAGATGATCCGCTTTTCTAACAAGGCTTTTAAACAATAAAACTAACTAAATAAACTCTTGACTTCTTAAATTACATTTGATAATATTTATATATGCACTTTGACAAACTTCGAATCCTCGAAGAAATACTAGGAAACAATTACCGATCAAACGATGAACACCTATTCTTTTGTCCGTTTTGCAAACACCACAAAAGAAAGATGTCAATAAATATATCTAAAAACACCTACAAATGCTGGATATGCGACAGTCGAGGGAAAAGCATTTACACTCTCGTAAGAAAGTTTGGTAATCATTTCCAGAAACAAAAGTGGCAAAGCTTCGAAGAGAGCGTTGACATATCAGATTTTGATAATATTTTCGAAGAGAAGGAAGAAGAAACAATACAGCGAATTTCCCTCCCAAAAGAATTCATAAGCTTGGCAAATAAGAACTTGTCCTTAACTGCAAACGCACCTTTAAATTATTTGAGAAAAAGAGGAATTAATTCTGCTGATATATTAAAATGGAAGATAGGATATTGTGAAGATGGAGAATACAGAAATCGTATTATTGTTCCCTCATTTAATAGGGATGGGAATTGCAATTATTTCGTTGCGCGTACGTGGACGAAAGATTGGTTAAAATATAAGAACCCACCAGCATCAAAAAACGTAGTTTTTAATGAATTAATGATAAATTGGGATGAGCCAATTGTTTTAGTCGAGGGTATATTTGATGCGATAATCGCAGACAATTCGATACCTCTATTAGGCTCTACATTAAGTGCCCATTCTAGGCTGTTTAAGGCCATTCTGACGCACTCTAAGCAAATTTACGTAGCGCTTGACCAAGATGCGGAAAAGAAGGCTCTAAGCATCATTAGCGCGCTTATTTCGCATGGCATAGAAATTTATAAAATTGACACGTCTAACTACGAAGATGTTGGAGAGATGACAAAAGAAGAGTTCAAGGAGAAAAAGGAATCAGCAACAGCGTTTGATTCAAATACACTTTTAATACAAAAGATATTGCAAATCTGAATTAAGAGTGATATAGTATACATTATGAAATTTGCACACATTGCGGACACGCACATAAAAAACCTTAAATACCATTACGAGTACCGAATTGTTTTCGAAAAACTCTATGAAAAACTAAGAGAAGAGAAAGTCGATTATATTATTCATTGCGGAGATTTGGCGCACACCAAGACACAAATCTCCCCAGAGTTTGTCGAGATGTGTACGAATTTTTTAAGGAATTTAGCGGATATTGCACCTACATACATCATATTGGGGAATCACGATGGGAATCTTAAGAACCCCAGTAGACAAGATGCATTGACGCCAATTGTTGATGCTTTGGAACATACGGATCTTCATTTGTTGAAGAATTCGGGGGAGGTATGTTTAAGCGATGAGTTTACTATTAACGTTTTGTCTGTATTTGATCGCGATAACTGGGCCGATATTTCTGATACCAGTCGGATTAATATTGCACTTTATCATGGGTCTATATCAAATAGCAAAACAGATCTTGGCTGGACTATGGAGCATGGCGAAGACGATGTATCGATTTTCGAGGGATACGATTTTGCTTTCTTGGGGGACATTCACAAAACCAATCAAATTCTAAACAATAAAGGCACTATTCGCTATGCTGGCTCCACGGTTCAACAAAACCATGGAGAAACCAACGACAAGGGTTTTCTAATTTGGGACATTGAAAACAAGGATGATTTTACTTGTAAGCAGGTGACGCTAGAAAACCCGAAGCCTTTCATAACCATCGAGCTAACTCCAAAGGGGAGAATACCGAACAAGATTGACATCACCACCGGTGCGCGCATGCGCCTTGTTTCCAATAATAACTTGCCTTTGGACACGATGAAGAAAGCTGTAGAAGTTGCGAAGCACCGCTTCAAGCCAGAGAGTATTACATTTTTAAATCGCGCCGCCGGCGAGCGCGGGAACATAGAAGAATTTGCGGACGGCCTGGCAACTGATAACCTTAGAGACCCGGTAGTACAAGAAGAGTTGATCGAAGAATATTTGAAAGAATTTCAGCCAGAGGACGATTTATTGCAGCGCGTTATTAAGCTTAACTCTAAATACAATAGGGCCGCGGAAGACCAGGAAGAAGTTGGGAGAAATGTAAATTGGAAATTAGAATCACTAGATTGGGAGAATTTATTTAATTATGGAGATAGGAATAGGGTCAGCTTTAAAAAGCTTAGCGGAATCGTCGGGATTTTTGGGAAGAACTTCAGTGGAAAGTCTAGTATTGTTGACAGCATGCTCTACACTCTCTTTAATTCTACTAGTAAAAATGAGAGGAAAAATCTCAACATTATTAATCAAAACAAAAAATGCGGCACAGGCAAAGTTGAGATCTCGATAGGCAATAAAAGATACACAGTTCAGAGAACCTCCGAAAAATATGTCAAAAAACTAAAAGGCGAA
>Ga0080013_1000305_pt1 | contig 70101 bp, 103 predicted proteins | sample ETNvirenome_6_85_FD_69236 | JGI IMG/M metagenome (GOLD analysis project Ga0080013, IMG submission 69236) | Marine viral communities from the Pacific Ocean - ETNP_6_85 (SPADES assembly) (version 2) | ecosystem: Environmental > Aquatic > Marine > Oceanic | place: Pacific Ocean | collected 2013-06-19
CTTCTTCCGCACTCTGGTGATCCCGTCATCGGCGTCGTCGTAGGAATCGTATGGCCCGAAAACCTCCGGCCCGTATTCCTCGCTAGACATAGTCCACCACCAGTTTTCGGGCGGGTGGGGGTTCTTCCAGGGGTTGGAATACACTCCCCTAGAACGTGCGTAGTCAACTTTGTCGGTACGTCCCCAGTGCATTTCAGCGGCTTGCTTCGCTGTATCCAGTCGGGTAAACAATCCTAGGTCTTGGGTGCCCCCGTCTGAGGTCCACGCCTCTGCGGTCCAATCTTCACCAGGGTATTTGGAAACGCTTGCCTTAGTGGCAGTAGCCCCACCTAAGCCCCCTTCTACCAAATCCCAACGGCTACCCATGTCCCTAGGTAGGTATTCGTCTTTGCTCCACGCCCATGTACCAGACTTCAGGGGGCGGGTTCTCTGGTATGGTAGGGTGGCACTACGCGGGCTGAAATCTAGGGATGCGGGGTTGGCTCGCATACGTCTAGCGTTGGAAGGGTTCTTCCTGCGTCCACCCCACGATACGACAAACCATGCCCACTGTCCGTTGTCAGCTTCCATGTAGATATTGCCAGTATCGTTGGCAATCACATAGGCTTCTCCGCGCTGACGTTTTGCCCACTTCTCGGCTTCAGCCTTAGTGGTAGATTCTGAGTCCAGTCTGCTGCCTTTGTACAACTTGTATCTGTAGTTAGCCATCTATTCCGTCCTCAGTCCGTAGGTCAGTCCGCTACAATGATACCTCAGGCAGGTTTGTCCCGCAACAAACTTCCCGAAACTATACTGTTCCGCAACAAAATCAGTCTGTTGCAGCCCTCTCAGATAAGCGGGATGCGACCAGTACACTGGTCACTGCAATTATCCATGGCACTACCATGCTCGCCTCTGCGCTGAGTAGCGTAGTGGTGGAGCCTAGTGCCATTCCGAGCCAGAAATTGTATCGCTTAGTCATGGGGTACCTCCGTGGTCCTGAGTAGAAGTTACCTCGGAGGCATCACCCGTCAACTTTTTGTCACAGTCCGCTTCGGCAGCACCTGAGACAGGAGCATGTCTGCGACTAGCAGGTAGATGAAGAACGCTGGCTTCACCTTGACACCCATGCTCTTGAGTAGCACGTAGACGACCAGCACCCTGGCTGCCGCACTTGCGCCGTCTACCAACACATCTGAGGCAGTGTCTGCCACGTTCATGTGGTAGCCGTGGTACGCGCCAGGGTCATTGAGTAGGTGCGACATGTGGTTGACTGCTGACGACTGCTGCTTGAGTACCGGAGTAGTAATCATGGCAGGGTACAACTTTTCGTTACTGTAGATGCCCGTAGGGCTATTGGTATCGCCTGCTAGCATTACTTCTTCCTCAGTAGTAAGAATAGGATGACCCCTGCTCCGGCAATCATCACGGGATTCACGGTCACACCTCCAACCGTCACAGTCGCGCTATCAGGGGGAGGCTTGGGAGGGTGTTGCTCTGCCTTCTTCTCTTCCAAGGCAGCCTGTTTGCTGTTGCCGAACGCTGAGTACGCTGCGGCACGCATCTTGTACCTGTAGTGAGGTTCCACGTTAGCGGTGTGGCACGCACTACTAACGGTCATCACAACGTCATTGCCAGCGTTACTGTGCCCTACAATCGAGCTAGCTAAGTCCTTAGCGGCTCCAGAGTACAATGCAGCCTTCTTCCCCTGTAGGGCAGTGAAGAAAGCAGTCTGCTGGTCTGCCGGAATGATGGTCTTGGCAGACTCCAACACCTGATTGATATGGGACTGAACCTCTTTGTCAGCACCCTTCAGAATCTCCATGCCAATCGCTGCTAACGCTCCCCATACCATGCTTCACCCACTTACCACAGCGTTCAAGACTGTATCTCGGTAGTTGTTGAGGGTATCTGCTCTCATGTCGCTTGGGGGTCCAAGCCTAATGATTTCCTCAACAACTGCGTTAGTATAGTAGCCTAGCTTATCCTGTGGCACTCCCTTAGCTTGCAGCGTGTACACCCACTTGAGGGGTACCCCATACTCTCCCGACACTTCCGCTGCTACAGGGTCTTTGCGTCCGTCTGCAACGTGGTCCCTCGCGTATGCTCGCAACAGTAGGTCATCTACCCAAGCGGGTCGCTGCGCTGAGTACCAAACCCACGCGCCCAAGGCAATCAGTGGGATTAGCCAATTCACGGTCTTGCGCCCACCCATGCAGTGTAGGTTGCCGCGTCTGCGGTGCCTTGCCCGTCTGTATTCTGCAACATGAGGTCAAACGACTGCCCGATGTATTGTGAGTAGGTGTACCCGTCCGTTGTGCCTTCGGTTGTGGTGCCCAAGGTAACGTCCACCTGATTCTGTTGTGAGGCACCGTACAAGCGCAGGACCACTAGCAAGTCATTGCCTACGCCAGCGAGTGAGGCAGACTCTATGCTTACGTCGATTCTACTCGCGTGAATGCTGGGAATGTCCGAGATAACCACTGTAAGTGCGCCGACTGCAAGGGTTTGCTCTACTAGCTGACCTTCTTCTACATGCGGTATGTACCGCTTTGGATTCATCATGTCTATTCATCCCCGCTATGCTTGGAGTAAACAGACAAGAGATACTTGAGGATAACCGTTGCTCCCGCACGGTTAGTGAGTGTCAGGATTGTTTCAAACACCCCATCGTACTCACCGTCATGCTCAATCACACCCCTGTTCTGAAAGATTGCGCCGCTAACGTCAAGGGTACCTGAAGGGTAGTTAGCAAGGAAGGTTGAGCCTTCATATCCACCTTGTACACTGTACCTAATGATTTGCAAAGTTGCTTCAAACTGCGCTAGGTCTGCCTCTGGCAGTACACTGTACACAACGACGGGTCTACCCGCTTCAATCGCTGTGCGTGCAGCACCTTGCAATCCTGCCCTGTCCTTCATGGCAGGGCGAATCATAGGTGACCTAATTACGACACTGGCGTTATCCGCGACGTTGAGTGAACCCGGTCTTTGGTATACCATTGTCCTCATGGACGATACCTCTCAGCATGGGTTCAAACTACCGTGCAGAATCTAGGAATGCGACCATCCATGCCAGTCTGACGCTAAGTGCCGCAGTCCAGTTGTTTGTCACTACCAGTACTCTGTCCGAGTTACCAACCCAGAATTGTGGGGCAGGGCATGTCTCAGGCCAGCCTGGGACTACGCCAAACGCATTGTTGATGGGCATAGTCTCGATTTCAAGGAAACCGTCTGTTCGACGTTGCTCTACGTCAACATAGCCTGACAACGTGCTGGGAATCGTAGAGATTGCCTCAGTGTCCAAGGTTACGGTAGCCATGCGCGAGAAGACTAGCGCATTCTTGCCGCCGACTAGGGACAACTTCTGAGTCTCACTGTCGCCAGCGTCCATGCCGTCAAAGTCAAGCGCACGCTTGACAATCTGCACTCGCGGACCTGCGGGCCAAAGTTCGGGTTGGTTCCAGCTAGGGTTTGACTTAGGGTCACGATACAACCACTCAGTCATCGCTTTGGCAAGGATAGGGTCATACCGCGCAAACGTCGGGTCAATGTAATTGCTGAATGATTGTTTGTCTGGCATGGGTTCCCTCTATCTGCCGGTGTCCAGTACTGCGGCAAGGAACGTAACGTCCGCGTCTACAGTAGTGGTAGTGTTGACCTGTCTGAACCTGAAGTCTCTTGAATCTGGTCCGTACCAAAACTTCGGTACAGGGTACAACCAAGGCTGCCCTGGAGTTGTGCCGAATACGTTATTGAGGGAGGTATCCTCAACCTCATAGTAACCTTCGGCTTTCTGTTGCTGGTACTTCACATACCCCGACCTAGTGTTGGGGATTTGTTCCAACGTCTTTACGCCGATGTTAGTCACCGTAGCGCATTGCGAGAAGATAAGCGCATTCTTCCCGCCAAACAACTGGTCAAGGGTCACTGTCTGTGCGGTAGTGGTGAGGTCGTCTACCCTCACCTTGCGCTTCACAAACTGAACACGCGGGCCTTTGCCTACGCCCCACTTGCTTTCGTCTTTCCAGTAGGGATTCACTAGAGGGTCATGGAATAGCCAATAGGTCATGGCTCGCGCCAAGCCTTTATCGTATCCACTAAACTCTGGCGCGATGTATCCCATCGTGCTTCCCCTCAACCGCTAGAAGCGGGTGTTAGCTTGCGCCAACACCCGCTCCCCTTAGTAGCGGTTAGGACTAGGCGCGTCCGTAGGTTCACACCTAACCGACCTGACTAGGCAGGCATGGTCATGCGGAATCCAGTGAACGTAGCCTTGTAGGCAATCGCGCCACCCGTGAACAACTCCGTGCAACTACCAGTATCACCCACGTTGTCATGGAGAACCTGTGCAGCCCCAGTTTTTAGCTCGATATCTACCTGAATATTCGGTGGAAACACGATAGGAATTGGCAACTTGCGTTTGCTGCACCCTACCCAACCGTTGTTAGCGGCAGACCACAGAGAATCAGTGGAACCTGCGATAGCCACATCAGCGTCAATGCCTGAACCGGCTGGGTACTCAAGGATAGTGCCCAAGGTACGCTTGATGCCATCACCAACGGTCAGGGACCATGTGGTGTTGATGGTAATGAGGTACAAGCTATGCGGGTTGTTGATGTAGACTCCCTGGAATACATCAACGCCAGTCAGCGCGTAAACCTGAAATCCAAGATGCGTAGCGATGTACACCTGATTGGACGGTTGACGGTCGCCGTTTTTGTTGTTTGTTTCCGCGATGCTGAGGGTACCTGAGGTCCAACCCTGCCCACCGTTGTCACCCACATTCGCCTTGAACAAGCTCACTGTCGAGCCTGCGGGCAAAGTCAGCCCGGAAAGCGCAATGATTCCAGTGCTGTAGAAGTCTTCTGCGCTGGAAAACGCTAAATCACTGACTGTGACACCGCGCCCCTGGTCAATGACCATTCCTGCGAAAGGTTTGAGTTCCTCAAAGATGCTCTTCTGAGTTGCCATGATGCGTGTTCTCCTGCTTGATGGCGGTTATCGGCTTCTCACTATCCTAGGCTAGGTTAGTGATTCCACCAAACATACTGGAACCGATGTGTCCACCACCCATGCCGCTACCTAGCGACTTGGGCATCTGAACATAGGCACCACTGAATTGATGATATGCGCCACCGTAGTTGTGCCACGCACCACCGAACAAACCCTTGAATTGCTTGTTGGCGAAGTCGTCAACTGCCAGGACAACGCCCGCGACTGCCGCATACGCGCCAATCTTCTTCAGCATGGGATTCTTCGCGTACTTATGAATGGCCCAACCACTACCGATGACCAACGCAGGAGCCATGAGGGGCTGCACTGAGTCAGGCAACTTCTTGATTTGGTCACCAATGAAGCCGATGTTGTTGAGTCCGTTCTTGATAAGTACGGCAGCAGCAGTACCCAGAGCAACGGCACCCATGTCGATACCGGCGAGCTTGAAGATAGCCTTGCCGTTACCAGCGTTCTTCCGACGCCGACGCCGACGCTTGACTGGAGCCTTCCGAGTGCGATACTTCACGATGGTCCGCGCCTTAGGGTTGGCTCTGCGCCGACGACGCTTCACCGCTTTGCGTTTGGGGTTACTGCGCTTGCGTCGAACCACTCTCCGGGTACGCTTGCGAGGATTTGCACTTCGGGTAGCGCGACGTTTCCGAGCCTTGCCGACCTTGCGAATAGCCATGTCTGTTCTCCTGCCTGGATGAAATCGACCCATGTTCGTCGCGTCTACTTGGACAAAGCAAGCGGCGACTCCACTTAGACACCGATACTACTCAGGGACAGGGGTGCCAGTCAACCATTTTCTGTACCGGAACCTATGATATACACTATGCTCTACAGTACGGTACATTCGGTTATCACTCCAGAATCCCCCGTGGGCTAACTTCCATGTTGGCACCGTACACTAGGTAACAATTCTTGCCCAGTCCGTAAATCATGGGGTACTGCTTCGTTTCCTCGCCATGTATGTGGTAGTACTCAACAAAGCCACCTTCCTTCTTCGCTCCGTAGCAGATTTCCCTTGCCACGCCGAGTAGGTACGGTCTTGTATCGGGAGATAGCCCCGGAATGTTGATGATGCCGGTACTGGCAGGCTTGTCGCCCCAATGGAAGGCTTCAAATTGCTTCTCAGCATCCTCCAGCCACTCCCCGTCTGAATCCAAGTCGTCTAGGATTTGCCGCATGGTAGCAAGGTCTGAGTCCATGCTACGCAAGGTTTGCTCGTCTGTCTGTACGCTCCAGTCCCCAACCTTTAGGTCACGTTGGGCACAAAACTCCTGAAAGTCTGCCGGTCGCCCAAAGAACGTGATGCCTGTAGGGGTGTACTGCGCTACAACGTCGTCTGTAAACTCACTACAAATGCGCCATGCCGCTACTGCCAAGGATAGGTTACTCTCTGCCTCATTGAGGTTTTCAAAGGATAGGGAGTAGTCTGAGCCTTCGCCTTCCTCTTCCTCAAACTCTTCTCCTTCCTCCAATTCTTCCCCGCCAGCGTCCGCTTCCAAGTCCCAATCATCCTCTTGGCTAAAGTTGCGCTCTCGTTCTTCTCCTTCAGCTTCGTATTCGTCATGAGGTTCCCCAAAAAACTCTGCCATGCGGGGTGCTGCATTGCGTACTTGATGTTTGATTTCATGGGCAGCAGAACGCTTCATACCGTTCATTACTCTGTTCAACCGCTCTTGCGGGGTCATGTCTGTCATTTCTTTGCTCCGAATCGTAGGAAGAGGTACACCACAAGTGCCCCTCCAATTAGCCACGGTGTCATGGATACCGCAGATGCGATGGTGTTCCCTACCTTCTTGTAGAAGGCGGCAACCTCTTGGTCAATGTTCTTATCCAGGCTAGTTTGCTTGGACACTGCCCTAGCGTACACCTTGTCAACTACTCGCCTGTGGACCCATGGACTCTTCTTACGCAATTCCAGTAAGGCTGCGCCAGGGTTCCTATCTGCCGTTGGAGTCAGTATGTTGCCACTTCCGTCCGTTCTCACGCAATCGGACTGCAACTCTTCAACGTCATTCAGGTAAGATTCCCCGTCAAACGCACCTTTGTCCTTAGTCTCGCCGCCCATGTAGCAGGATAGCGTTGTAGCTTTGCCTTCCCCAATGAGGGGGGCTAGTGCCAAGCCATACGCCTCCACTTCCTGTACGGAAGTCAAGGGGGTAGTGTTGGGGTAGTTTCGGTACTTCGGAGGTAGTCTCTCAAGGAAAGCCTTGGCGGCGGCATCTTGAACGTGCTGCCCCTCTGCCAGTACGAAAGGTTCAGGGGTACTACCCAAACCCAGGTAGTCTTCCTCTACCTTACCGTCACTGATTTTCAATCCATTCAACGTGCTGCTAATCATCTGGAAGCCTCGTCAATGACTCGCTCCAAGTCTCTTGCTACCATGCGTAGGAATTGGTTACCGGCTCGCTCACACGCTCTGTGGAATTGATTGACCCTCACCATGGGGATTTCTTCTGCGTCCAGAATCTCATACTCGGCTTGCTCCCTAGGCTGGACTCTCACTATCTCTGTCCTGGCAGGTTGCTCCCTCAGGCTCTCCATCGTGATGGTAGGTCTGTCTTCGATTACCTCGCGCTCTACCTTTTCCTCAGTAACACCCAAGCCAAAGCTAACGCCACCCCAACCTTCATCCACCAACTCAGGTTCAGCCCTGACAGGGTTGGGTTCCCGGCTAACGGGTTCGCGTTCACGTTGAGGTTGACCCCACGGAATCTCTCCGAGGCCGAATGCAAGTCTCGGTTTGCCATTGCCCATTCTGGTTCGCTCCTATGTACGGGGTCAATGACCACCGTAAACTCAGGGTTCAGGGGTGGCAACCCTGCAATAGCTCGCACATGAAAGCCATTCATGCTGGAGTCAGCTACTACCTCTGCCTCACACGGGATACCTAGTGCCAAACACCCTGCCAAGGCTAGGGTAGTCAAGTCATCGCAGTCCCCGCCCAAGCCTGACCCTGTGGCTGTGGGTTGGCGTATAATTTCACCGGGTTCTCTACGGTAGGGTAGGCTCTCAAGGAACCTCTCCCATGCCCACAACTGTTCATCTGCTGCATTCCCCGCGCCGCTAACTGCGCGAAGTACAAGGTCTTGTAGCTCCCGGTTTACTGAATACTCTTCTGCCGTCGCTTCAATCAAAGCCTTCTTGTCAAGGATGCCTGCCAATCCTTCCCTAGTAGGGGTTAGCGCGTACCCTGCTGCTGGTAGGTGTGCTGTCACGTTACGGTCACATCACTAGCTAAAGTGACCGTAGCATCCTCAGATGCCGTTACAGGCGTACTATCCTCTGGAAGTGAGATATCCACCGTCTGGACAGGTGTAGGCTCATCTACAGGCTTCTCAGCGGGTTTGTCGCACGATGCGAACACGATGAAGACGCTTACCACGATTGTCAGTAGAAACCTCTTCATTTTCTCTTCCCTCCCAAGGTCTTCGCTGCTACCAGTCCAAGGATAACCCCTGTGATAGCGTAAGGTAGCATGGCATAGATGCTGATTCGACGTAGAACGTCCTTGCCCCCTGGAGTCTCGCGTACAAACTTGTCAAGTCCCTGCGATATCAACTGCGGACCTTGCTCCTTTATCTCAGCCACTGCTACTGTTCCTATGTCGCTGCCTATCGACCCCAGATTTGAGGTGTTTCGTATCATCGGTACCTCTCCCAACCTTGCGGCTCACAATGTAAGGCCACGGAATCTGCAATGCCTTGGCAATGTCTTCCAATTCCAGCATGTAACTCTTCTGGTAGGTCACCATGTAGTCATTGGATTGACCGTTCTCGTTGTCTTTGGCTACCGACCATCGGCACAGGGAATACACTGTGCGAAGATACTGTAGGTCGGGGTAGTTAGGGTGCTGCACTAGGGCTTCATACAACTTACGCTCTGCCGCGTCCAGACCCTCAGTCATGAGTAGGGCATGGCACAGTAGGTACCACGCTCTACAGTACTGCGGGTCACTAGGGACCATTGCAGTGACCAACCCTGCCCACTTCTTACACTCGTCCAACTTGGACTTCTTCAGGCACTCTTGTGCGAGGTAGAACGCGGGCCATGGATTAGTGGGGTCTTCCTTGTAGCATTTCAGCAATATCGGCTCGCTGCGGGATTCCTTGCTGTCGCTGCGATTATCGTAGGTGGACGTTATGCAAACGTCAATCATCCCTTGCACTTTGTCTTTGGTATTGATGAAGATATTGTGGACTGGGCGTGCCCACTTGATGTTGGTATCCCGACGATACATGCGCCCCTGCCACGCTGCCGCAGCCAGTTTTCCTTGGGCTTCCGTCACCACTTGCGCGTACAGGTACTTTGCTCCCGTCTTGTTGGCTTGCTTCAGGCTAGCCTTCAAGTCTTCGGGTTGGGGGTCAAGGTACTCGTCACCGTCCAGTACCAGAATCCACTGGCATTTAGCGCGTGCCTCGATACGGTTGCGATTCTCAGCGAAGTGGATACGGTCCATACCGTCCTCTTCTTCGGTCATGAACAAGATAGGCTTGTCTTCCCATACAGTTGCGCCCGCTTCACGCGCCAACTTCACAGTATCGTCCGTTGACCCTGTGTCAGACACTAAGATTTCATCTGCAAACGCCTTGACGCTCTCGATTGCCTTGACGATGCCTGCTGCTTCGTTCTTGACAATCATGCAGACGCTTACGGTAGGATTCTTCTCGTCCGCTTTGGCCTTTGCTCTCTTGATGCTCCTAACATTGCTCATCACTGCTCCGTTTCAAACGATGGCTTATCGCTTGGCTTGTCTTGTGTGTCTACAACTTCAGACACACTCTCAGTCTTAGCGGTAGCAACAGTCTGTCCGTTGCTACTCTTGTACGCTGCCCATGCCTCAAACGCCTTCGCGCCGCGCAGAATCACTAGCGCAATCAGCGAGAATAATCCCCATAGCTCGGGGGACGCGGAACCTTCCAGCATTCCCAATGCGCCAACCACCAGGGCTACGCTCTCGCGGGACAAGTACTTGTCCAGACGCTTAGTTACTAGGGTCTTGACTTCTTCACCGTGGGGGTCTTTGGCGGGCATGACTATCTCCTTTTCATCCAAATAACGGGGACTTCTTTCCACCCCATTCCAAGTGCTACTGACGTTCTACCTCTGCCGTCTGCAATCGCAACGTCTTCCGGCAAATCTGCAACAATCAAAGGGGGAAAGGTGCCTTCTTCAAGCCACTTCCAAGCTCTCTTAGCCCAATCTTCCCCTCGGAAACCTTCCAATTCCTCTTGGACTTCATCATTGTCCATTTCCGCTAGCTCACCGTCGCCCCACTCAGGCCAGCTTCCCAGGTCATCATACTGCTCCAACTTTGCCATTGAAATGACTTCCGGGGCACTGAAGACAAACTCAGAAAGGTCGGCATCCCCCACGGCATCCCACAAGTGGTCTATTGCATCCAGCTTGTCTTGCCGTAAACTCATAGCTTCACTTACACTTGGGGCCGGGAATGCGACCCTTGCTTACGATTGGGGTGACGGTTGACGTTGCACCGTCAGGCAGGGTACACTGGTAGCTGACCTTGTACTTGTAGCCGTCAGTGGGTTCGGCCTTGTCTTGCCAGTAGGACACCTTCACGGTCTTGCATTGCACAGAGGTAGCCGCTGTGCTGCAACCGGACAACGCCAACGCTAGCGCAACTGCTACAAGCCTGCCCATTTCTTCACCTTCTCGCTGACGATGTTGAAGCCCAAGGTCACTATCGCGACCACAATGATTCCTACCACACTCGCCTTTGCCTTGATGTTACTCAGCCACTTCTCTTGTGCGTCCTGCTTCTCTATCACGGTCTTCAACTCATCTTGGACTACGGCAATTTCCGTTGACCACGGTGCAGCTTTCAAAGTCTGGTTGATGTTATCCAAGGTTTCTGTCATGTAAGTGTTGCGCTCTTCCATGCGAATGCGCGACTCTCTCTGGCTCTGCAACTCCGCTGTCAAGGCTTTACCTGTGGATTCCAGTCCTGGCAACGTACTGCTCGCCATCCTGTCAAGGGTATCCTTGAAGTGAGCCTGTGATACTTCCAATGCTGTAAGGCGTGTTAGTACTTCAGCATCTGAGGCCATTCCGTAGCTCCCTCAAGCATTTACTCTCAGTGTAACCGGTAATGCCTTGCGATTCGTTAGGCAACGGGTAGCCGTTCTCTACTCGGATGCGTTCGTAATGATACCACTCCCGACGCAACAGTGTAGCCCATACAGGGCATATCCGTACAGGGGTATCTCGCGACTTTTGGCGAGAGAGCTTGGCAGACAGGGACACAGAAGGCAATTTCCCTACCTCCACAAAACCACAGTGGCAACACTTCTCCTGATTAGCCTCTGTCAATACGCCACAATATCTACATGTCCGATGATTGGGGGCATTGCAGAACCCTCCCCGCTGCCAGTCGCGTACTGCGCTCACCCTTCCATGTCGCATTGTGTTGTTTGTGTGGTCAATAATGGTAAGGTTGCGCTTGCCCGTATGCTTGCTGAGTCTCAAACCTCTGCCCACTTCCTGAAGGTACCTTGACACGCTCTGAGTATCCTGGCATAGTGTGATGCACTCAACCTCAACTATATCCAAGCCTTCAATGAACAAGCCTACGTTACACAGTACATCAATCCTATGATTGCGTAGCCTGTCAATCGCGGCTTCTCTGTCCCGTATATGGGTCTTGCTATCAACATGCTCTGCCCGAATGCCTGCTGCTCTATACGCTTTCACTAACGCTTCACTGACTGCCACACTAGGCGCGAACGTGATGGTACGCTTTCCATGTGCGCGTAGTCTCCAGTACTCTGGCACCACCTTGTACACCTCTTGCGCCATGAAGTTGCGTTCAAGGTCAGCTACAACGTAATCACCTCTCGCAATCTTCACCCCTTCAAGGTCTGGCGCGGGCGCAGGGTACACAAGGTCAGGAACAAGGTAGCCCTGCCCCTGTAGCGTGGACACAGCCGGTCCCTGTATAAGGAAGGGTGTCAGGTCCGACAGGTCTTGCCCGTCGAGCCTGCAAGGCGTAGCCGTCATTCCAAGGATAGGGCACTCCCAGCGGCTCGCCACGTTGCGATGTTGACCTATCAGCTTGTGGATTTCATCAATGAATACAACTTCAGGTGACCATCGCTTCCAAATAGGCGAACCCATGCGCCGAGTCAAAGTCTGGCTCATTGCCAGAATTACACGCACTTGCTCTAGGTTGGGAAACTCCCCCGCTGCCATGTACGCATGGGTGATACCTTCCCCAGACAGTTTGTCGCTAGTCTGTTGGAAGATTTCCTTGCTGGGCACAATATACAACACCCTATGCGCTCCCATGCGCGATACCAACTGTGCAGCAATCCGCGTCTTGCCTGACCCCGTAGGCAACTGGATGGTAGCCTTACGCTTGGCAGGGTCCGCAAACAACATTTCAACTGTACGGATTACATCGTCTTGGAAGGGATAGTTGGAGGTATCCAGGCTTACCAAGGGTGCAAATACGATATCCTTTGGGGGCACTTCGCTCGCAGGGATAGCGACTTCCTTGGGGGGGTTAGATTTGGCCTTCTTCCGAGCCTTCTTAGGCTTGCGCTTGGGGGGATTGGCTGCCTCATACCTCTGCCACGCTTCCAGAGCATCTACCAGTCCAGGCACCTTAGCGTCTTCCTCTGTTATCATGGTTTGCCCCAGGATTGTCCGTTACGTTAGTCTTTAGACTAATGTAACGGAGTATATTCAAGGTAGCAGCAAGCCCCCAACCTGTCAAGCGAACCTTGCCTGAGGAAATCCACCAGAAAGGCTTGACTCACAGGCTGAATAGAGTATCTTGTCTATCACGGAGTAGGTCTTCATAGAGAACGGAGTATAGAATGGCGGCATCACCCAGGAAGGTTACCACTTCCCTCCCTCATGGTATTCCGGCAGACCTTGCCGCAGACGGTAGTAAGTACACCATCCTTACTACTACCACTCACCAGAAGCGATTGGAAGACAACAACATGGATACACCCACTCAGCATGTGAAACAATCCGACTTTGAGGACTCCTACTGGCATATCCACAAGCAAGGTGTCAAAGGATTTGAGTTTTCTGAAAAGCTGAAGGGTAGACCTTACGCCGATGACATTCGCGACCTATTTGGGCCAGGAGTGTACCGGGCCATTCCAGTAGGACCAGACGGCAGACCTATTGATACCCTGGCAGAGATTCACAAGGTCCGCGACCCTACCGCAGATATGCAAAAGAAAGCGGCAGGCACTCCCGCCAATGGTGCAGGTAGACCCGGTACCCCCGCTGATTGGGGTATGGCAAACCAGCAGGAAATGCCCGCTTGGATGCGCTACCAGTTGCAACGTGAAGGCGAAGAGAAAGCCGACGCACGTAGACGCGCAGATGAAGCGGACGCCAAGCGTGAGGAGTGGGAACGTACCCAACGTGACCGTGAGTACGATAAGTCAGAGCGTTCTAGCCGCGAAGACCGTGAACGTCGCGATGCAGAAGCTGCTGAAAGGCGCGAACGCTACGAACGTGAAGAGCGCGAACGTCATGAACGTGACGCTAGGGACCGCAAAGATAGAGAAGCCAAGGAAGACCGGGAAAGGGAAGAGCGTACCCACCGTACACAGATGATGGCTACCCTAGCCGGAAGTGCCACTACTATCATATCATCCTTCCTTGAATCCAATCGGGCGCGTGCCCAACCTCAAGGCAAGGATATCAACGAAGTGCTGCTACAAGCCATGATGCAAGGCAACAAAGGTACCAACGTGGCAATGAAGGACCAGATTGAAATCCTCCTTGCCCTAGACCAACTACGCAAGCCTGACCCCTCAGACGCTCCTGCCAAGGATGAAGAGAGCGAAATGATGAAGATGCTTGGCATGGCAGCCCCATTGCTAGGCGCACTTCGCGGGGGTGGAGGTGGAGGTGGAGGGGGTGGACAGCAGCAGCAGATGCCTCCACAAGCTAACCCCATGGCGATTGCCGCACAGGTACTCATGGACCCTGAAGCCGTGTCCAGAGTAGCCATGCAGAACCCTCAGGCTATTGCCGCATCCGTAGTGCAAGCCGTGAAGGGTAACCCCGTCCTGAAGGCAGCCGTGGTATCGGAGTTTGAAAACATGGGGGACTGATATGCGTATACCGTACGCGCCTCCGCGCCCACCGTATGTCCTACTGCGCGAGTTGCAGTCACTGAAGCAAGAGATTGAAGAGAGCGTTGCCCAAGACCCTGTGTTTAGGCACTTCTTCTACACCCCTACCCGGTGGCCTTTCCGTATGCTTGGGCTAACAGGTACGAGTATGCCCATAAGTCTTATCTTGAAAGCCTGGGAGAATCGCAATGGATGACACGCGCAAACTGGTAGTGTTCCTAGGCATCAACGATTGGGCTAACGTATCTCACGGGCTTGCAAGGGCAATCACTGCCCACAGCGAGAAGTGGCGGGCGAGAGTCATCGTAGCCAACCGTCATGTGTACGGGTATCAGGAAGACTTGTGCATAACCGACATGTCAGAAGACCTATTCATTGCCAGGGTGGTGGAAGCATCGTTGGTCATGTCCATAGGTGATGGTGACTACAGGTTGATGTACTCAATCTACGCTAACCACTTCCCCGCCTGTCCCCCCATAGGTACCATACACGTTGGTAGCGCATACCGCACCTATCCAGGGGAGTATGCTAAGGCAGATTCCTCACTAGGCTTCAAGCTACGGTTGATTGGCGCAGACAGTTACCGCTTTGCTCATGGCGACCCTCTAGCCTTCCCCTTCCTACCGTGCCCCAATGCCTTTGAAGCCTCTGTGCCTCCCGTTGAGAGCCGGAAACGTCTGCGGGTAGGTCACTGCCCCTCCAATGCCAACATGAAGGGCACCAGCATCATACGGAAATCGTTGGCAGACTGCGACTTTGCTGACCTTATGATGCCCAGAAGGCATCTACACTACAAAGAGGCAGTAGCGTTCAAGTCCCGCAACAACATTGACGTTTACATTGACCAGTTGAACCCTGAGGTAGGGGGATTCGGAGTCTCTGCCCTTGAAGCCATGGCACAAGGCGTACCAGTTGTCGCGTCTACCCAACACGTTACCAGTCATCGGGAAGAGATTGAACGGCACTTCCCTCTGCCACCTATCCACCATGTCAACCCGAACGGTCATGACCTGTTGCCTACCCTGAAGCATCTAGCCGATACGCTACGCTTGGATTCCCTTGCTACGCTAGGATGGGCACAGGATAATTGCTCGCCTGAGGCAGTGACTAAGTACCTTGAACCGTTGCTGGACTCTACACAGGATAGCCCAAAGCCTTGAGCTTCGCTGCCGCGTCCATGTACCCGTAGCCTATCAACGTCTTCCATCCTCGCGCCGCAAGCATCGCCAACTTCTCGCGTTGCTTTGGGGTAACGTCTGCCGGGGTACCGTCTGACCTCTTCATTTCCAATGCGGTACCTATGTACTTGGTGTCGGGGGGACGGTCGAATATCAGAATGTCAGGCATCCCCTTCTTCAACCCCTCTGCTACCATTGTCCTGGCAGTACGTTTGTCGCGCAACCCTCCGTTGGGAATGGCGCAGTACTCTACGGGGCACAAGTCTAGGTGATTCACAAGCATACGCTGTTCACTTGATTCGCTCGCTGCCATGTTCCCTCCCTATATTCAGTCTTAGCGGACGCCAGAGTACAGCAAGTTTGCCAATGATTTTCCATCATGTCCAACATTCCAACCACTTACGCGATTAGGGGGGTGCCGCGACTGCAAAAGTCGCGGCACCCCTGGGCACCTCGGAATCCTTGGGGAATCTCCGAAAAGTGGCAATGTTGAATCCTAATCGGCCAATCTCGCCTAGTAGATTCCATATCACGATAATACCTCTGGGAATATAGTCATAACCGGAATACCTGAAAACGGGCAAAAACACAGTCTGGAAGAGCATATAGTCTTGTCAGTACATATAGGGATTCGGAAACCACTAGGAACGATTGGCCGATTAAGAACCAACATTGCCACTTTTCGGAGATTCACTTGTAATTCTGGTATGCCCAGGGGTGCCGCGATTTTTGCAGTCGCGGCACCCCCCAAATCTCTCAAGTCCTTGGAATGTGGGATGCCTTTGAAAATCATTGACAAACTTACTGTACGTTGGAGTCGGTTGATATTTCCCTTGTTGGGCGTAATATCCGCGAGTAGTCTGAGGGGCATCGGTTAGTCCAAGAAAGTCCTGAGAGTCATTTAGTCATAACCGGACTACCCGATTTCACAGTCTCTGTAAGACTTTATTCCCACCAAGCCTGTTTGCTCGCCCTTATTAGTGTGTGTTGTCGAGCTAGTTGCCACTTGACAACTGAGGCTCCATTGACGGCACAATCAGTGAAGTGTGTGGATATAGTTGACGACTCGGAGGGGATAGTACCTATGACCTTTGATTCGGTAGGTCACCACCTTCAGGGACTTGAGCCTACGGTAGAAAGTGGTACTGCCCATCTTGGAATGCTGGCCTGCCTCAATCCAATTCCTGTATTCCGTGAACAAGGCGTTTGGGGAGGTGCCTGTCAGGGAAGACTTGGCTTCAATCTCTTCGCACTTCTCTTCAAGGAATAATGACACTTGGTCATTGACTCTGCGCCACTGTGACCGGGCTATCTTGGAGCTTGTAGGCTCAACATAGTGCCCGCGCCGCAGTGCATTACAAGCGTGCTGCACCACTTTGCAGATGATGGCAAGACGCTCTTGCTTGAGAATGATGTTGGCAAGTCCGCGAATCTGCTTGTCTTCGTCAAACTCCTTGTCCCACTCTATCACTAGCCATCTACGGTTGAATCCTTCTGTCATGTCGCGGAAGGCTGGCAACTCGTTACAGGCATACACTTGTGCCGCCACGGGAGAGTATTCAAACGGTGCCTGTCGGATATGCCTACCCATCACACGGTCACCACTAATCACAGCCTTGAGGGATGCGCTCTGGGCAATCTCTGTGGACGGTGCCTCGTTGACTGCGTTGAGTAGGCTTGTACTCATGTGCGCCAAACGATACTCGTTGTGCATATCTTGCGGTGGGATATGCGTCACACGGTTGGGAGGAAGTAACCCTACCCAAATGTCAATCAGGGTTGACTTGCCGTTTGCGCCGCCACCTGTCATCAACATAGCTTTCTGCATACGGGTCGCGAGCTTAGTCAGGCTGCATCCCATAAACTCCAGCATGACTTGAATCTTTGCGGCAGCGTCGGGACCAATCAGCACCTCACCCATAAACTTGTCGAATAGCGGGGTTTTGGAGTCTTCTGTGTACTCACCATTGACCCTTGAGATTGCATAGTGCCCCCGGCTAAGGGGTTCCAGTACCGGACCTGCCTCTGTCAAGCGTAGGAAGCCGTTGCTGAATACGATGCCGGGGGGACTGCTACGGAAGGAACCTTCCCTGCTACGCATCTTGCATACCAGCTTGGCGACACAGGTAGTCAACTTGTCGCTGACCTTCAGCTTGTCTGTCTTCACTCTACCGTCTTTGCCAGTCCCAAGGTAGACTTGCGCCTTGTCGATAGACGCTACCAGCTTGTACAACTCGCTCATGGGGATCTCTTCCCATACGCCTGTCATGCTATTGTAGCGGCGTAGCGTACCCTGGTCGAACACTAGGTCTTCAAGGTTGTCGGCAATCTCTTCCTCTACCCACTTGGCAAGGCTCACCTCAGACAAGTGATGGAACGTCGGCAACTCAGGTGACCTACGCAAGACAACGCCAATGTCAGATACGGTCTTGCCGATAGCTTCAAGTCTGTCTGAGTCTTCCTGGGTTTGCTCTTCCTTCTTGTTCAGTATCTCTTCACGCTCTGCCGCCAAGGAGACTACCGTTTCCAGCTTCTCTGCCTGTGACAACTGTTGCTCTGCCGTGAGGGTCTGCCGGTCGGGTATGTCAAATCTGCAAGCCCTGTAAGCCATTGACTCAAGGATGGATATGCCTCGGTACTCCCGCTGCAAGGGAGGGTCACACCTATCGTTGTCTTCCTTGACCAGTATATCTAGTATTGCCCTTTCCTCCATGCCCTTGGAGCGTAAGGAACATGAGAGCTTCCATAGGGTAGTGTTGCGCGTGCCGTCTGGAACGGTCTTGGGCAGCATGAAGGGTAGCTTTGCATTGACTACGGCATCCCAGACGCTTTGCTCACCGCTCTCTACCTTTGTGGCAGGTTGTACCTTGTCTGAGATACCCTTGAGCCACCTAGGATCAATGGGAGGCAGTGAATCAAACTCAGTGAGGTTCCTTGCCCCGTAGCGTTGCTTCACACCCGCTCGACGTACATAAGGCAGTCGGAATAGCCCATTCCATCTTGAGGGGTCTGGCACAACTCCTACGGCATAGCAGACGCGCCGCCAATCTGCCAGGAATAGTTCAAACTCTTCTACGCCTATGGACTGAGGGAAGTGTACTACCAGACGGTAGCCCCGTTTGGTATGGTACAAGGCGCAATGCTTGCCCCACTCCGTAGCGTAGATAAGGTCTTCCTGACCTTTGCGCCATTCGTCTGAGGGGTCTACATTGCGAGGCTTGTGGTCAATGTCAAGTGCGGCAATGTCAAACAGTACCTCTAAGCCTTCATCCTGTATGAAAGGTAAGCTGACAAGGTTGAGCCTGGGAGTCTCTGCCATCCCTGAAACCCGGTAGCAGGCAAAGTGTGCGTCATACTTCCATTTCCGGGTCATACACTGTTGAGCGTCACGGGTCTTGCATATCGCCAATCCATCGTTGTTAGTACCGTTCCAGCCGGCGTGGGTCTTATCTATGACGACCGTTAGAAGGGGCATGATTCATTGCCTCACCATGGGACTTATTGAGGTTGAGTGAATCACCGCTGAGAACCCTCAAGGCTTCAACATGTTTTGCGCTCGGGGAGGTGTCTCCAGATAGCCACAGATAGATGGATTGCCTTGATATTCCAAGCAATTTGGCTAGCTCGGCAACGGTAATTCCGGTCGCCTTCATCCAGTCTGACAACTTCATGGGACCACTCAATAGCGGGGTGTAAGATCGACCCTGCCAGCCCGCAGCGGGCTTGTCAAGGGGCTTCTGACTTGTCAAGCATTCAGCCCCTACTTGACAACGGTTGACGACTCCTGCCGCCTCCTGCCGCCTCCTGCCGCCTCCTGACAACGGTTGCCTACCACCTGTCTGCCGCCCATTGTAGGTGTTGACATGTAGGACGGGCCATGGCAGGCTGCCCGTCCAACCCACGGAGGATACCCGCATGAGTGTACTTAGACCATCAGAGTTTGGAGGAAGGTGGGGATGGGAGATTCTGAGCGACATTGCCCGCCACTACGCTAGCCAAGATATCAAGGTGGCTAGGGTACTAATCACGGTGACGAAGTACCTCAAGACACTTGAGGCTTCCCCTACACTTTCCGTGGAAGGCAAGTTGGAGGGCATCAAGTTAGAGTTGACTAGCCTAGTTGAAATGTTGGGCACAAGCGCAGACGCTGAGGTAGTGGAAGGGCTAAAGGAAGCCTTGGCACAAGCAGAGACACAGAAGCGAGCCATCTTTGAAGAGTTTGCCGGGGACGCGCAAGAGTTGAAGGACGCGACCGAAGAGTTGGAAGCCTACGCGGAAGCGGAGGGGCAGTTGAATGAAAAGGTGGAAGCGTTGAGGCAAGAGTTGGCAGAGAGCATAGAGAAGGCTTCCTCTATGGCGAAGACCTTTGAGGATGCAGAGACAGCGTGGGTAGCAGAGAATACCGACCTTCAAGCCCAGTTGGCTAGCGTACCTACCAAACGCGCAGCACACACAGAGACAGTGCGCCTGTTGCAGGTAGAGTTGGCAGACCTTGCCGGTGAGAAGGAAGCCCTGAAGGTGAAGCTAGCCAAGCGCACAGAGAAGTATGGCGAGCTACTGGCAGCGTACAAGGGACTCAAGGAGAAGGCAGACGCACGATGTTAGATAATGACCAAGCGTTAGAGTTTAGCCGCCAGATAGCTTATGCACTTGTGGAGCTTGGAATAACCGACGTTGAGGATGCCGTTACCTTCATAGCGGGGACCGCTTGGGGATTCGCCAAGAAAGCCAACCCCGAGTTGCAGACCCTTATCCTGGGAGAGGAAGGTATGCAGTTTGTGATGAAGGGGGACACGGTATGACCCTGACCACCGTACCCAAGAAGACAAAGACTCCCGTTCACGCTAGCGCGAGTCAAGTCAAGACGCACTCACGCTGCCGACGCAAGTGGTGGTTTGAGAAGTGCGCCGGTATACGCAAGCCTCCCAGTACCGCAATGAAGAAGGGCACAGCGGTACACAGCGCGGCAGAGCATCGGCTACTCAAGGCTACATGGGACGGGGTGCAGGCAGTTGTACCCAAAGAGTTTGACCCCGCGACCATCCTTGAAATTGCCATGTCGCATCATAGGGAGTTTCCTACAGAGCCGGTACCTAAGGAGCATGTAGAAGCCCCCTTCCGTATCCCCAAGGGTACCGTGGGTATCGAACACTCCACAGCCCTGGATATCATCGGCTTCATTGACTGGATTGAGTTTATACTTCGCAGAGTCAATGACCACAAGACCTTGAGCAATAGCATCTACATGCTCACGCACACAGAGTTGGAGCGTGACCCTCAAGGCATCATATATCCTAAGGCTGCAAGTATCAGTCTTGGCATGAAGTTTCCCATTACCTTTCGGCACCTGTACTACCCTACAAGTAGCCGAGCAAAGCCAGACAAGGTTGAGGTACAGATAGAGGAAGCGGACTTGAACCTACGCTTTGATACGCTGGCGCAGCGTACACATATCATGGCGAGGGACGGCAAGGTAGAGGAAGCCATCGGCGTACCTCCCAACCTATCAGCGTGCGGGGACTATGGAGGGTGCCCCTTTCGCATGTACTGTAATCTAGTCGGGGACATGAAGAGCTATGACCCGTTTGGATTCGCCCCCATAGTCAAAGCATCAAACAAAGCGTCAACGGAGAAGAAACCCATGGGACTATTCAACAAACTTCAGAAGAGCAACCCTAACCCTACCCCTGTTGAGGATTCGGCAGACGCTGAGACTCCCAAGGTGACAAAGAAGCGGAAGAAGCCCACAGCGGGCATCAACCCCCCAGACGAGAACGCGCCGCCCCCTCCCAAGCCTAAGAAGAAGCGGAAGAAGAAGAAGGCTGCCCCTGTACCTCCCAAGCCCCCAGAGGAAGAGCCTACCCAACATGACCCTACAGAGATTGAGCGCATCCTGAAGGCATTGAAGGAAGGCAAGGAAATCGAAGACCCTGCCAACAACCCTGCCCTGACCTCAGAGGAACGTGCGCTAGCGTGGCGTAGCATGGCAGAAGAGAGAGGGGTGAATACAGATGACCCCCTGAGTACCCTCACCTTTGGGCAAGCCCTGGTAGCACGCGAGGGAGGCACGCATGTTCCCGGCACAGGGTACTTCGCCCCTGGACAGGAAGTGCCACCGGGACATACGCCACAGAACGCACCCGCACCACAGAAGTCAGGTGGAGGCACTACCATACTCTGCATTGGGTGCCTGCCCCGCAAGGCAGGGGCGATCTACTTTGATGATTGGATTTACCCATTCTCTCAGGTAGTTGCCAAGACACACAACGCCAAGCATTACCTGCTAGGACAGAACCTAGACTATGGCAAGGGCAAGGCAGAGGTGGCAGTTGCCGTCAAGGTGTGGATGAATACCCCCGGCAACAAGTTGCCCACCATCCTGTACGTTGACCGCAAACACCCGCTGGCAGACATGATGCTCAGTGAGCTAATTCCACTTTATGATGAAGTATTCGACAAGGTGATGTAATGGAAGATGGATTCAAGACCTTGGAAGAGGCACAGGCAGAAGGCGATGGGTTCACCTACATTGCCTTGACAGAGGCAGAGAAGCAACCCATGCCCAACGGGTTGCCCAATCCAGCGTTCCTGAAGAATTGCATCCACCTGTACACTCAGTTGCCTGAGGGACACTTAGCAGAAGACTTGATTGACGAATGCCGCAACCTGTCCATGGACATGCCCCCGCACTTCTACCTTGGCTTCATGACAAGGTTTCGCTCAAGGGCAGCCAAGCGTGAGGATACCAGTCAGTTTGTGTTGGCACACATGGACATTGCGCTTGAGCCGTACAGGAAGGAAGACGATGCTTGAAGCACACAAGCCTAGCGGCATCCGGCACCCCTACATTCACAAGTTAGCTGACGTAGAGTCACTGGCATCCATCGGACAGGGCACCCAAGTCTGGCGTTTTGCACATGTGATGACCGGCGCGAAGGTAGGTGACGATTGCATCCTAGGTAACAACGTGTTTGTGCAGGACGGTGTGACCATCGGCAACCGCGTGAAGATTCAGAACAACGTGTCAGTGTACAAGGGGGTCACCCTTGAAGACGATGTGTTCTGCGGTCCCTCCTGCGTGTTTACCAACGTGAGGAACCCTCGCGCCCATGTGAACCGCAAAGACGCACTCAGTCAAACCCTAGTGCGAAAGGGGGCTACCCTTGGGGCTAACTGCACCATCGTATGCGGTGTGACTATCGGAGAGTACGCATTTGTCGCAGCAGGCAGTGTAGTGACAAAGGACGTTGCGACACAGGGACTGGTTGTGGGCAACCCTGCCAGATTGGTAGGGTACATGTGCAAGTGCGGGGAGACAGTAAATAACCCTAGCGGTACAGAGCCTTGGGTAATCAGTTGCGAGAAGTGTAAAGATGCCTGACTTTGACTGGAGAGAGTATCGCATAGTCACGCTGGTACATGAGGGATTCTTTGTGGAAATCCGCTTGACTGTCAACGGTTGGGTATGGTATTCAAGAAGGCAAGGTGAAGGTAAGGCGTATGGTAGGGAGCCTACCCTTGAGTTAGCCAAAGAAGCAGCATTGAAGGAGTTTACAAATGGGCAAACTGAAATGGGAAAGAACCTTGGGTAAGTGCATTGAAATGTGCCAGATTCTTCACCGTATGGACGAAGAATCCGGTGCCCTTATCGAATCTGAACAATTCGGAGAGGGAATCAGTGGTAGACGCTTGACCTCCTGGCAAGCGATACTGATTGACCCTCCCAAGGCACAAGAGCCTGAAGCGTATGTGTACGATGGCACAGGCAAGAGGCACGCCTTCTACACCTTGGCGGCAGCCCAAGTGTGGCTTGAGCAGACAACACAGGCAAAGCAGAAGATGGGGGTCATCAAAGACATTATGCAAGGCATGATGACAAGCCTAGAACTGCCCCAGCAGGGGACCGACGACGGTGAGGTGAGGAAGTGGGAGGTAGTAGATGGGACTGACGGACAAGATAGCGAAGCGTAACGACAAACCTAGCGCATTCCAATCCCCGCGCCAGCCTACCGCGCCAGCGAACGAGGACGTTGCACGCATCCTACAGTTGCCCCGTCGCGAGTACGAAGGATTCGACCCGCGACCATACCAGTTGCCAGGATGCAACATCAAGTTGAGGGACGTACAATGCCGCGCTTTGGAGTGCCTGAGAGTAGAGGGGTCAGGATTCTTCCCCATTGGGGTGGGGTGGGGCAAGACTTTCATTTGCCTGTTAGCCGGCGCAGTTATGAAGCGCAAACATGCCCTTATTCTACTACCCTCCCCTACCATAGAGCAGATGCAGAAGGAGTACTACAGGCTAGCCAAGCATTACAAGGTGCCAAGCGTAACCTTCCAATCGTATTGGGGACTGAGCCAGCAACCGGGCAGCGAAGCGTCCCTGAATCGTTGGCTGAAGGACAAAGACCCAAAGGATTGCCTGATAGTCTGCGATGAAGCTCACAAGCTGAAGAGGCGCGAGGCAGCCCGCACAAAGAGGCTCATGCGCTTTGTGCGTGACAATCAGGAGATAGCCGTTGTGTGCCTAAGCGGCACCATGACCACAAAGAGCGTGCTGGAGTACTCGCATCTGCTGATACTGTGCCTACGCGAGAAGACCCCGCTACCGTTGAAGTCACGGACCCTCATTCACTGGGACAACGTGTTAGGCGTAGAGAACCGTCCAGAGTGGTACCATTACAAAGATCTTCAGGATATCCTGCAACGGTATGACCGTACCTGCACTTGGGCAGAGCGGTACACTCCGAGGCGAGACAAGGCACGCATAGCCTTCAGTACCCACCTACGGGGTGCCTCAGGCATCGTAGCGACAGACGAGAGTGCCCTAGGCGTATCGTTGCTTATCGGGCGCATAACGACTAACAGTGGCTTCAGCGCCGACCTCAAGGCAGTCATTGACCAGTTGCTTGAGACTGGCGACAGTCCAGACGGCGAACAAACCTACGATGACCCCGCAGAGATTGCGAGGGTAGCGCGACAGCTTGCTCTAGGGTTCTTCTACCGTTGGAAATGGCCGGGAGGCAAGGTAGACGTTGAATGGCTCATGGCACGCGCTAACTGGAATCGCGTGGTACGCTGGGAGCTAGAGCAGAAGTCCACAGAGGGATACGATAGTCCAAGGCTAGTGCAGGAAGCCGTTGTAGAAGCCATACGAACAAATAGGCTAGCCGCAGACTTGCTACCTACGGACTTGGAGCGAGCCTACATGTGGTGGCAGCAACACATGCACAAGCCCGCGCCGCCAGTTGAGGCAGTGTGGCTTGACGACAGCGTAGTACGCAAAGCGGTAGCGTATGCACGCGAGAACAATATGTGTGTATGGTACCAGTCAAAGGCAGTCGCAGCCAAACTGACGCAGCTAGGAATGCCAGTGTTTCTGGCAGGTAAGGTAGCGCATGATGCAAGCCCTGTACCTCACGCATACTCGATTGCAGCGCATGGTACAGGACTAAACCTGCAAGGCTATGATACTGCACTGGTTTTGGAGCCTCCGTCTTCCGGCGCGAGGTGGGAGCAAATGCTCGGCAGGCTCCACCGTCCAGGGCAGCAAGCCGACGAAGTTTCCTTTGAGTTTCTTGCACATACGAAAGGTCTGAAAGGTGCCTTGACAAAGGGAATCGAGGACGCTATGTATATCCAGGCGACGACGCGGAACCCTCAGAAGCTATGCGCCGCCGTCTATCACACAACATCGGTCTAGCAGGGAAGGACCGTAAAACTGAAGCATAGAGTGAGGCTAAGAATGGCAGAAGTAAATCCAATGGATGTGTTTGCGGGCATCGAAGATGCGCCTGTGTATGGCAGCGCACAGTACATCGAGCCGGGAGACAGTATCTTTGAGGTGAAGAAGGTTCTCCTGAAGGGCAGTGACCGCGATGCTCGCATCTGGTTCATTGCTGAGTTGGAGACTGTGGAGTCCAACCGCGAGGACCAACCTGTAGGCTCAACCCGCAGTGAAATCATCGACTACTCCAAGAAGGAAACTGGTCCCGGCAACGTGAAAGCGTTTGCCATGTGCCTTGCCCCCGATTTGGTGGAAGCCGATATCACCCAGAGCGAGCTTGCCAAGTTGGTCAGCGATGCCCAGCCCGCAGCCGGGGTCCGTATCCGGTGCGAGGCGTGGACGATTACCACTTCAAGGGGCAACCCCTTCACCAAGAAGCGGTGGACCTACGCCACTGAGCATAACGGCGCACAGGCGTAGGGTACAAGATTGGGCAGGCTTTCAATAGTTGTCTACGCTGGCATCCACGGGTGTTGGTATGACGGGGGGAAGTCGGGTCTGGCGGCAAGGGGCTGCCTGACCACTTTGAGTGTGCAGCGCACTAGCTAACAACGCTGGAGACAGGATGACTGAGTTGCGAACGGTAGTGTTTGACGTTGAAACCTACCTGATTGAGCCGGGGCTACTTGCCCCCAAACTGGTATGCCTCACCTACCAATTCCTAGACAAAGGTACTGCCCGCCTTGTGGGCAACGCCACACCAAAGAAGCTACGCAAGGTCTGCGAGCGCATCGTATCCGGCAAGTACCGGGTCTGCGGTCACAACGTAGCGTTTGACTTTGGGGTGCTAGTGGCAGCGTACCCTGAGTTGATGCCTGCCATCTTTGCCTTGTATGAGAGGGGGCTAGTCCACGATACCGGCATCTACGATGAAATGGCACACATCGCGTCTGGATGGACGAAGCAACGTCCAGACGGCGAACGACCCAAGTACCACCTTGCAGACCTAGTGAGGCGCATCCTACAGAAGGAAATGAAGGGCAAGAAGGGTGACGACATTTGGAGACTGCGCTACTGCGAGCTTGACGGCATCCCCGTTGAGGATTGGCCTGAGGAGGACGGGGTAAACCCTGGACCGGCAGAGTACGCGCTAGACGACACGATATTGACGGGTGAAATCGTGAGGATACAGTTGTCCTATGCCGCCAACATTCCGACTATCACGCTGCAACACAGCGCGGCATGGTCGCTGCACCTCATGTCATGCTGGGGCGTGCGGACAGACCCGGTGGCAGTGGCAGAGTTGGAGGCTAGCCTTGGAGCTACACTAGAGGGATACGTTGCTACGCTACAGAAGGAAGGACTGATACGCGCCAACGGTGTCAAGGACATGGAAGCCGTCAAGGCGAGAGTGACACAAGCCTACGAAGCGATGGGCCGGAAAGCCCCCAAGACTGCGAAGGGCAACGTCAAGACCAGCCGCGAAGTCCTAGACGCATCTGAAGACCCCGTACTGCTAACCCTGGCAGGACATGGCGCAGTCGCCAAGGTAGTCAACACCTTTCTGCCAGTGCTGCGCTTAGGTGTGGTGAACAGTATCAACCCCCGGTACCGTGTACTGGTAGATTCGGGACGTACCAGCGCAAGCAAGCCGAACATTCAGCAACTGCCCAGAGAAGGGGGTGTGAGACAATGTTTCAAAGCCCGCGAGGGATACACATACTTGCAGGCAGACTACCACGTTGCGGAGTTATGTAGCCTAGCACAGGTACTTATCACGGTATTGGGCAAGTCCCGCATGGCAGAGTTGCTGAACGAGGGCAAAGACCTCCACCTTGCCACGGCAGGCACGGTACTCAACCTGTCCTACGAAGAAACCTTGAAGCGGTACGATGCGGGGGACAAGACCGTAGCTAACGCACGGCAAACAAGCAAGATTCTCAACTTTGGCCTGCCCGGTGGCTTATCGGCTGGCGGCCTAATGCACTTCGCTAAGGGGTACGGTAAGGACATTGATTTCCAAGAGGCGTCCCGTCTGCGCGACCTATGGCTTGAAACCTACCCTGAAATGCGCTTGTACTTCCAGTGGATAAGCAATCAGTGCGGTATGGGTACCTTCACCTCATGTCATCCAGTGACCGGATACATACGCGGCAACGTAGGATATACGGACGGTGCTAACCAGCAGTTTCAACACTTGACCGCAACGGGCTGCAAATATGCCATGTTTGAGATAAGCAAGCAGTGCTATGTTGACGAAAGCAGTCCACTTTTCGGCAGCCGCCCCTGGGGTTTTGTGCATGACGAGTTTCTACTAGAGTCGCCCCTAGCCTGGGCATCCGACGCTGCGACCAGACTTGAAGAGCTTATGGTGGCAGGTATGCGGAGGGTGTTGCCCGATGTTGACTGCCGCGCCGACGCGCTGTTGATGCCCCGATGGTACAAGGGTGCCAAGGCTATCCGCAATAGTGACGGTGAGTTGCTAGTCTGGCAGCCCACCGATGTGTAGTGATTTGAGTATAGATGCACGTTGAGGTTGACATGTGCAGCGGGGTCGGGTAAGGTCTTGCGGTTGCTAGGGTTTTGCCTAGTGTAGGACAACAAATCATGGACCCGAATACACTGAAGCTGATTATAGCGGGCGCGGTAGCATACGGTGCGTGGCTACTCTACTCCAAGAGTAACAACGCTGCTACTACGGTTGAGGAAAGCGACTACAGCGCAGGCATGGCAGCAGCGAAGGAGAAGGCAGAGGCGCACGCTGCGCTCATGCTGAGTAAGCCGACAGTGATAAGTGCAGGTATCCAACCCTGGTACCACTCCAAGCTGAACGACCCTAAGGTTGTAGCGGCTAGGCCCGACGCACCCAAGTATGTGGAGGACTATGACCGAGCCTCAAGAGGGTGGACGGTCATCCACAAGCTAGCGGGTGACCCTACACGTTACGCGACTAGCTTCCCGGCCTAATGTAGGAGACTAATCCATGGCAGAAGGTACCACAAAGAAGAAGCGCAACCCGCCCGTAGAGGCAGTGCTATTCATTCGTACATGGCAAGAGGCGCGTACAGTAGCAGAGGTGTGCATCAAGTTGGGTATGCAGGCAGCGTCCGCATCACAACGCGCTACCAACCTACGCAAGAAGGGCATCAAGCTGAAGAAGATGCCGCGCAACACTGCCCTAGTCAATATAGACAAGCTGAAGAAACTGGCGACCGACCTTGCCTCCCCAAGCCCAGCGTAGGGCTACCCCTGGACATAGGATGCACGCCAGCCGCACGCCAGCCCCTAAGGCAGGGATTACGGTACGCCTTATCTATACAGGGGCGTACAGGCAGCCCCTGATTCAATGGTAAAAAGTCCTGACAAGACTAAGACTTATCTAAAAAGATGACTTGACCTCAAGAAAAGGGGTTGACAGGGGGTACCAGACCTACTACCTTGGGGTCACAGAGGCGGGCACCAACCATCCCGCCCAGAACAGGAGTGTGACCCATGGCAGCCATTGAAACCAAATGTACCAACGACGACTTCGTTGTTCACTGGATGACCTCAACTTCCGTCGCGGAAGTCGCTGAGAAGTCCGGTCTGAAGGAGTCCACCTGCACCCAGAAGGCGAGTACCCTGCGGAGCAAGGGTGTCCCGCTGAAGAAGTTTGCCCGCAAGACTGGCGGCGTGGACTACGAGGCTCTTGCCGCCAAGGTCAAGAGCCTGGAAAGCGACGTTGACAAGAAGGCGCGACTCAAGCGTGAGGCGAAGGAAGCCAAGGACGAGGCTGCCAAAGCCGCTGCCGAAGCTGACGACGCGGAAGACACCGAGGATGACGACGCGGAAGACACCGAGGATGACGACGCGGAAGACTTTGAGGATTTCGACGAGGATGACGACTAGAAGCCATCAACCCCCCCGCTGGAAGCCTGTACCTGAGAAGGTGCGGGCTTTCTGCGTTATAGGGGTTGACAAGGAGCGAGGCTAACCCTACCATGTGTTCAGAGGCGCACAGAGCGCCCAAACCCAAAGGGAGATAGAACCTCATGGCTACCAACCTCAAAGACCTCACCGGCAAAGGCATCAACAAAGGCGTAGAGCAGCACGCGGGCGGCACCATGCTCACGGGCGACGGCATACAGTTTGCCCGCCTTGTCATGATACGCCAAGCCCTTACCTTGCAGTGCAAGGGTATGCGCCTGTCCAGCAAGGTACCTCAGGGCACAACCCTCGCACGCAAGATGCTGGGCATGAAGGGCAACAAAGAAAGCCTGCTGCGACAGGTCACCGCGCTTGTAGAGCGTATCCAGGCAGAGCGTGAGGTAGATGCTGGGGCGACCATCCAGTAGCCTATAGAGGCACCTTGCCGAAAGCCCGTACCTGAGAGGGTGCGGGCTTTCTGCATGTGGGGTGCAAATAAGTGTTGACAAGGTGTGCGGACCTCCCTAGTATCCATATCAGAGGCGCACGGAGCGCCCACCATCAACCCTCTGCGGAGAGACAGCCCATGACTACCACCAACCACCGACACTCCCTGGCAACCCGCGAAGAAACCTTGGCATTCATGCAGAACGGCAACGCGGTCTTCACGGTTGTGTCCCTCAAGTCTGGCAAACGATTCACCTATAAGGTTGCCAAAGCCAAGCCCAACCCCAAGTACCCAAACAACAACGACACCTTCTGGGTCAACCTGTTGAGCGGACCCGACAACATGAGCGACTATGAGAGCTTGGGCATGATGCGGGACGGACGATTCATCTACGGTCGCTGGGCAACCGTTTCCGCTAACGCTCCGAGCGTGGTCGCCTTCAAGTGGCTCACCGAGCAGATTGACAACCGGGTAGGCAGCCTGCCCGCCAACGTGGAAGTGTGGACAGAGGGACGCTGCTGCCGCTGTGGTCGTCGCCTGACCGTGCCCGCGAGCATCAGCCGCTACTACGGTCCCGAGTGCGCCAACAAGGTGGGGCTGCCCGAAGTGGAGGCGATGCCCGCAGAGCAAGACATGGACCTAGGCTTCTAGGCAGCCGCGCCCGCCAACAACGCCCGTTGCCCCCCGGCAGCGGGCGTTGTGCATTTAGGGGTTGACGCTAGGCACAGAGGCGCGTAGCTTGTAGGCAGGGAGGCATCCCGCCCCTCTGCGATGACAGGAGCAACCAATGTCAAAGAGCAAGTACCTAGACAAGGTAAACGAAGGCAGCGAGCGTATCAAGCTCAAGTTGGCTACGCCGCGCTACAACTCCAGCAACGATACCTTCGCGCACACAGACGGTGCCTTTCAGGCAGCGTGTAGGTTGGCGAAGGTGAAGCCCACGCGCAGACAGGCAAGCAAGTGGCGCAACAAGCAAGGCGCAGCATGGAAGGCTGCCAAGGCATGAGCGGCAAGGCGCAACGCTATGTGGTGTGTTACAAGGTGACACTACACTATGACCTTGACAGCCTTGAGTATAGTGAAGCCTTCTACATGCTTGACGCAACCCCCGTCAATACGTTGGAAGAAGCCAAGGCTGCCAAGGCAGACATGCTAGCGAAGTTTGGTCACCGCAAGGTCAACAACATACACTCCCCGTTTGGAGGCATAGATATCAGGGTCAAGCTGGAGCGCATATCCGAGGCACCCCTTTGCTACATACAGAAGCAGACCAGAACCTTGGCAGGGATTTGACCTAAAACCCAAAGAAGCCCCCGACTGTTGTGGACAGTCGGGGGCTTCTTGCGTTAGACTGTAGGGTGGAGAGGTCTGCATGGTCAAATCTAGGGTTGAAATCTTGCGCGACCTTACGGCATTGCATCAAACAACCTTTGATGAATTGAAGAGCTTGGGGCTAGATGACTCCAAGGCGTACCGTACTCAGGTAGACGTATACAATGCGCTATCCAACGCGCTAGGCATCATCAACGCTATCGGTAAGTGGCGCAGGTATGAGTTGAATGGCGACACTTCAAATGTGTCGCCAGCAATGCGCTCAGTGTTGGCACTCCATTCTAACATGGTGAGAAGAACCCCCTCCGAGTTGATAATCGGACTTGACACCCAATCGAACGGGGACTAGCCTACCTCTGCCGCATTTCGCCGCCCCATGCCCAGCAGGGTGACCATCCATGGCAGACGCTAAAGGTTCTAGTAAGGCAAAGCCTACTAACCTCGTCAAGCTAGTCACCTCAAGCGAAGAAGACAACACTACAGTAATCGGCGTACTCAAAGATGGACTCAGGCACGCTAAAGCGTTTGAGGTTACAGAGGTACATGTACTCATGCGTGACTCGCAGGGGGAAGTGTACACTGCCCAGCATTGTATGGATGAAGACCGCATGGTGGGTCTGCTGGAAGGCGCGAAGTTTGAGATATTAGCCTCCCGATTCCTTGACGTTGACGTTGACATGGACATAGACGATGACTGACAACGCGCATGGCACAGTCTTTATCCAAGCCAAGTGCCCACACTGCGGAAGGATAGACGTTAGCCAATTCAAGTTTATGGAGTACAGTGACGCGGAAGGTGGAAGGAAGACGGCACAGTACAGGTGTACGCAATGCAGCAAAGAGTTTACGCTACATGTTATCGTAGCGGCAGTCAACTACAAGGCTGATAGAGTGACCCGCTACGGTGGGCAGATATGCTTTGACCTACCCAAGCCCCAAGCGTCGGCGCGAATGAAGTCCCTCAGGAGTTTGAAGACGTTTTCCTGAAGCCGACAGGGGTGTATTCCTTACAGGACTATAGGACTGTAAGGCATAAAGTCCTGAAAAGACTGTGATTTTCCCCAATGTGCAACGGGGTTGACAACGGAGTCTAGGACGGGTACGGTGACTCCACAATCTCTGGAGGAAACCCCGTGACAGACCGCACAGTTACCAGCCACAACATACAAGATACGGTCAAGAGTGATGACCCGCATACCGTGAGGCAAAGGCGCGACCGTGAGTACCACGGCAAGTGGCTACGCCTTGAGGGGCATGGGTCAGACTTGCCGGATATCCATGACATGTATGAGGCGCACACAGCCACTGACATATCGTGGGGCATCCTGGCATCCCGCAACAATCGCTGGCTCGCCATCATCATCAAGGGCAACGAGTACACTTCCGAACATCACAACAGTATGTACCGTGCCCGCAACGCTGTGTTTGAAGGCGTGTGGAATAGCCTGGACGTTACCCCAAGCAAGGAGTGGTAAGATGACACTGACACCTAAGGGCAAAGCCGACCTGACTGAGAAGATGAGTAAGTGCAGTTGCTACTACCCCAAGCTATGCCGCAAGTGTTTCCATGGGCTAGAAGCCTTGGGTTTCCAGACACAGAAGCTACAAGGTACTCCCTACAACCGCAACAAGGGGAAGTACTATGCGGAGTAACGGCATGAGTCCCCTCAACCAGAAGATACTGCAAGTGGTGAGGCTCAAGCCTGGACTGACAGCCCGACAGCTCGCAGACCTACTAGCCGAGGGTGGAGTGTATACCGAAGACCGCACAGTGTACAACCACCTGACCGTCATGCTCAAGCATGGACTGGTAGAGAAGGAGAAGGCGAGGCTAATTGTGTCCAGCAAGGCTGTGATAGCCAAGCGGCGCAGAACCAAGGGGCAGAGTACCCTAAGTGTACCTCAGGTACGCAACAGTCATGTAGTGGTATGGAAGGTGGCAGCATGACCCCCGAAGAGGACGTTCGCCTGACCAACATAGGACGAAGCAAGCTAGGTAAGAAGGGGGAGAAGCGTTACCCCGAGCTTCCCAAGTACATGCAGCACCTGACCTCGCGAGAAGTGGGACGCTACCTGACCCTCTCAGAGCGAGGGCAGAAGTGGGCACGATTCCAGCATGTGAAGAAGGACAGGAAGATTCTAGTAGCCATAAACCTGCGACTACACAAGGAAAGCGAGAAAGTTGAGAAAGGCACTTGACACGGGTAGCTGACTCCCTATCATGGGGGTGCGAACAACGGAGGACGCACCATGACCAACAAGACCCCACCCCCCTGCGATTCCTGCCCCTACTATGCGGCAGACTACCAGTACTGCGGAGCAGATAGCTGCGATGCACCCATGTATGCACTCATTTCCACCAAGAGTCCCAGTGACCCGCGACTGAAGGTCGAAACGGATATCTTGGGCACCAGCGAAGACCCTGAGATTCTGTGGCAGGCAGCCATGGCAGCCGCGACTTCCCTACCCAAGATTGCCGAAGTGTTGGTGATGGAAGACATTGCCACCATCGAGATTAGCGAGCCGGGGGATACCGGAGTCATCGTCATGGAAGTGGCGCGAATCAACTCCCTGACCGTCATCGACACGGTAGACGGGGTGCGGGCATGACTATGGACCTTTCACTGAGCGCAGAGCCTGCACCGAACATGTGGGCTATCCTGACCACCTCCTACAACGCCAAGGGTGAGGTAACGGACCATGATTGGATGGCAGAGGGCGAGAACCCTACGGCACTCAACCTCATGGCGCAGTCCGTCATCGCGAGCCTTGAGGATGCAGGCGAGTACCGCGTATCGTGGGGACCGGGACCGCGAGCCACGCTCTACTCAACAGAGGCGAGCGGTGAAGTGGTCAAGGTGGAGCTTGTGGTACTCGCAAGGGTGACTGACACCATGGGCAACAGCGATGTTGCCGAAGGCTGAACAAGGTTGACATGAAGTTGTGGCTTGCAAGGACGCTGTACCGTATCGGACTAATGTGGTGGACTCATTGGTCTAAGCTATACCGGCTACTTTATCATAGACGCTACGCTAGCCTCCCCATTGCCATGTATAACATAGACAGAGTGACGACGGAGCTACACCTACTGACTTGGCAGCCTGACACAAAGCGGGAGCTATGGGACGCTTGCGGTGAGCCGGGATGGGTGCAGCATTGCATAGACAAGGTGCGGGCAGGGCACCCACAACCTAAAGGCGCACTAGACTGTGACGACTTCGCAGTATGGGCGTGTAAAGCCTTGCAGTGGCAACACCGGGCAAAGCTACTCACGGTAGTGTGGGTGTCGGAAGACGGTACGCTGCACGGACATGTTGTGTGCCTTGTAGGGGAAGGCTGGCACTTGAGTAATTGGGGGCTGCATGGCGGCTACGGTGACCTAGTAGGAGTGGTGGGCAACATACTCAGCCGAGTCAACGCACAAGCGTTGGTAGGTTGGGCAACCTTAGATGCCAACATGAAGGTGTTGGAGTGGAGAAGAGGATGAGAGTGAACAAGGTGCGAGCTACCGTGACGGTAGCCTTTGAGTATATGGTAGACCCTGAAGCCTACGAATGCACGGCAGAAGAGCTGACCTTGGAGAAGGTGCAAGGGGTTGACGGTGAGAACGTACAAATGTTAGTGGAGTCTGAGATAGACGACGGCAACTATGAAGTAGCCTGGGAGATTGTAGAGTGAAGAAAGTACTTGACAGTAGGTAGCCAACCCCCTAACTTGGGGTCAGAGGCGCACGGAGCGCCCCGGAGCAAGACCCATGAGCCACGATACCGCAGCCACCATCAACCGACTCAAGAAGCTGACCAGAGGCGTGCTAGCGCAGCCTTTGGTCATCCGTATCCATGATGCCGACGAGCATGAAAGCCTTGTCAACGGCAACCCCGTGGCATCGGTAGTGGTAGACCACACCTTTGAAATCTACCCCGACACCGACATGGACGGCAAGCCCCTGTGGGTGGTAGACCGGATTGTGGAGGACAACGACCCTGAGGTGGGTATGTTCGGCAGCGAGCCTGAGGTGTGGTGTTCCTTCAACACCTTGGATGCTGCACTCATGAAGACGGCACTCGCAGCGGCGCAGCAGCACATGGAGCAAGTGTGGCAGCGTGAGGCAGAGGATGAAATGGTGGCAGAGTTGCAGCGGTACGAAAGCAGCACTGCTCTGGGGTACGAATAAAGTTTCACCCTACCCGTCAGACGCTGCCTACCCGGTACGTCTAACAGTCAGAGGAGCAAGACCATGGGATACGTCACTATGTTAGGTCACTGCATCAACTGTGCGAGGCCCATCACCTTCAACCCCGTCAAGGTGCCAAGCCTTGAGTACAGGGGGGCACGCGAGCCGCTGTGCAAGGCTTGCTTTGAGCGTTGGAACGAGATTCACCGCACCAGCAAGGGGCTGGAGCCGATACCACACCACCCTGAGGCATACTCAGCGTGCGACGAGAGGGAACTATAATGGAACGTACCTTATACATCATCCGGGGGCTCTCTGGAGTAGGCAAGAACACTCTGGCAGAAGCGTTGGTACACTCAACCGTCGTTATCTCTGCCGACGATTGGATGGTCAACGATGACGGGGAGTATGAGTTTGACCCCAAGAAGTTGCCGCAAGTCCATGCCAAGTGCCAAGCCGCAGTGGCATGGAACATTGGCATGGGCAACGAGGTGGCAGTAGCCAACACCTTCGCTTGCCGCTGGGAAATGGAACCCTACCTGAGGATGGCAGAAGGTAGCAACCACAGGTTGGTAGTCATTGACCTGTTCAACCAGGGCATGACTGACGAAGCACTGGCAGAGCGCAACATTCACGGTGCGCCCGCTGAGAGCATCGCCAACATGCGCCGACGCTGGGAGCATGATTGGCGCAACGGTGACCCGCGACCACCATGGGAGCGTGTCAACACCCTTGAAGATGCGTTCAACAAACAGAAGCGTGAGAACGATGCCATCATTGCCAAGGCATTGAGGAACATCGGCAAGAGCGAGTAGGGAAGGGTCGCCGCGACTCCCTACGCACCCCCGTTGGAATGGTCCAGCGGGGGTGCCGCACTTTTGTTTGAGAAAGGGGTTGACAGAGTTGGGGGACTAACCTAGCCTGCATATCAGAGGCACCCAACGTGCCCAGGAGAAACCTACCATGTATATCATCAAGAATTGGCACATGCGGACCAACCCCGGCAACCCGAAGTACAACGAGGCTACGCACCTTGACACTTGCGTACACTGCAAGTGCCAGCAGGTAGAGGTACTGGAGTCCAAGTTTGACATGCCAGTTACGCCCCTGCCCACAGAGCAGACCCGTACCGGACTGTCCCCCATCACCGAAGACATGCCCGACCCGCGCACGGTGGAGACTGTCATTTACCAGGGCACCTACTGCAAGCCGTGCCATGACATGATGCGCGAGTTTGAGGCTGAGTACCGCATGACCTGCATAAAGTACGACTACGCCGACCGTGGGGAGTTTGTCTGCCTGTAGCCGTGAACCTGACTGCGCCCGCTACGGAACCCCCCGCAGCGGGCGCAGTCACGTTCGCGTCAGATGGATTTGCAGAGGCAGTCAACCTAGTAGGAGGTGCAAGATGCGAGAGACAATCGAACAGTGGAAGGTTAGGACCGGCAAGGCTACCCAACGCTACGCTACGGTAGACACTACACCCATGATTGAGCGCGTGACACTGCCGAAGGGTTGGCAGGATGGCACAAGCCTACACAGGGAGAGGTGGCAACATGAGTTGGAGATAGCGCGAAGAAAGGACTTGACAAGGCGGGGGGACTCCCCTAACTTGGGGTCATGAGGCGCACGGAGCGCCCTGGAGGACTAGACCATGCAGACCCCAGACCAGATTGAAGCCCAGCGACAGGAAGACAAGCGGCAAGCCTCACGGTACGAAGATGCCGAGCGCGAGGGGCGCGTCTACCTTGTGATGGAAGCCTACGGACGCGATACACCGAACATCGTGAAGGCGTATACTGCCAAGTCCGCTGCCTTGAAGGATGCCGAGAGCCGCAACGAGGTGGAAGGCGGCTACCAGCAGTACCAAGCGTGGGTCTGCATAGTAGCCCTGGAGGACTAACCTTCAAGGCTACCCGCCAACAACGCCCGTTGCCCAGGCAGCGGGCGTTGTGCATTTAGGGGTTGACAAAGGTGTGAGCCTCACCTAGTCTGCATATCAGAGGCGCACGGAGCGCCCAGGAGACACCGACCATGACCCAGCAACGCCAGACCCACGCACGACGCCCGATGCCCGCGCACTACGCCAAGTCCGATTGGACCATGCCCCGCATCACTCCCATTGTTGGAGACACCATCGTGTATGAGACTTGGAGCGGAGACAAAATCCACCGTGACGATGCCCGCAAACTCATGTTGGAAGGCAAGACTGTCTACTACACCACTTGGGAAGTTGTGGACTAGCCTCCAAGGCTACCCGCCAACAACACCCGTTGCCCAGGCAGCGGGTGTTGTGCGTAGAGGCGTGCAAACCCAGAAACCCTACCTACCCCCCTAAGAACACCGCGAAGTCCTGTCAGGACTACGCTCTGAGCCTCTAGCGAGCGACCGTGGGGTCAACGAAGCGTTCTGAGGGCGCTGAGAAGTATTCCCGACAGGACTGCGCCCCCGAGCGAGCCGGGACCGTAGGTGGTCCGTTTAGTGCAGTTATCGGACTACCTGAAAGCATTACGGAATCGAGAAAGGCGCGAAGAAAGGTTGACAGATATGCCCGAGTTGCGTAGGTTCTTCCTACACCGACAGGAGCCGCGCCATGAGCCAGACTCGCACCCTCGCCCGAACCCAAATCCAGCGCATGTACCCCCGACACGCATCCGAGATTCTGACTTCGCTTGCGCGACTGGCAGAGGTGGATGACAACGGCAAGTGGCGCAGGGACCACGTTAGCGGAACGTGCCCGAAGACCGGCGTACACATGACGTTCAAGCGTCACGGGTTCCTGTACAAGGTTACCGTCAACGGTTACGCGCACGATGACCGCGACGAACACGCCTTTGAGGAGTTGTACTTTACCCTTGCGAAGGGAGAGTAGCCATGGACGTTCATGTCATGGCACAAGAGTTGGCGACAGCGTACCCGCAGTCTACCAAGTGTGAGTGTACCCGCATCTGTTGCGTGCGCTGCGACAATACTGGCACGCGCACAGTGGACAGAGTTGACTTGCTACGCTTGGGACCGCATGGCGAGCCTTCAGGCCCGCTGTGGAACCTGTGGTGCAAGTGGGGATACATACTGTACTATACAGGACGGTGGAGTACGGACGTACACATGCACCGAGTCATTGAGGGTCCGCTATGGCAGGACAACGTAGCCTGCACCATGATTGAAGTCATCTACTACGAACACATGTGTAGGAAGGAGAAGGAAGATGGCAAAGCCAATCAAACTTGAAGAGTGGTCACTGAAGTTGGGAGGCAATCCCTTCATGGCACCTGAAATCTGCCCGCGACTGCTACAGGGCAAGGTGTATGGTGACTCCGAACACTCAGACGGCACGCACCTAGTTACCGCAGAAGTGCGGAACGTCAAAGGCTGCATTGCCACTACCTCAGACGGACTGGTATACAGGCTGGGAGAGGTGGATAAGGGTTACCGTGACTTCATGCGCGACAACAACATAGACTTTGACCCCGAGAACCCCATTCGCATGGTGAAGTCATGAGCCGACTAATCATAAATGCTCACGCTATCATAGATAACGTAGTCTACCGTCACTGCCCTAAGTGCAAGGTGCTGAAGGACTTGGACGCCTTTGGGCTACGGACCATCAAACGCGACCCTGACAACAAAGGCAGCGAGACAATCCGCATCCAATCATGGTGCCGAGAATGCAGAGGGAGGACAACATGAGCATGACAGGCAAACAGTGGATAGGGCGGGGACATATTGACCAGTGCGTAGCGCACATTGTCAAGAGTATGGAGGGAGAGCTATCACCCAAGGCTGAAGCAAACCTTGCGAAGGCAGTAGAAGGCGCAGTGACACACTACTGTAACGGCATCATTGGCAGAGTGTTGGACAACGAGTTGCAGGTTGCTGCACTGAAGCAGGAAACCCAGGAGGCAGAGATTGCCCGCCTGGAGTACCGCATCAAGGACGGGGTGAAGAACAAGACCCGCGAGTTGCAGATTGACAATGACCGCTTGACCCAGCGTAACGGTAGGTTGGAGAGAGTGGCAGACAAGTTGCACGCCATTGAGGCTGCCTTTGACCACTTCGCAGAGCGAGCTATCAACATGTTGCCTGAGGCAGTAGAGGATGACGATGACGACTACTAAGCCGAGATTCCACCTGATTGGAGCAGGGGGCTACATTGCCCGCAAGCATCTGGACGCAATCCGTAACGTAGGTGGCGAGCTAATCACTGCCTGTGACCTAGTGGATAGCGTAGGCATCTTGGATGGATACAATCTAGGGTGCATCTTCCACCTTGACATTGACGAGGCCCGCTGCCATTGGGAACCCGGTGACTATGTTGTGGTAGCTTCCCCCAATGACATGCACGTTGCCCATGCCGAGTTGGCGTTACAGGGGGATTGCAACGTCATCTGCGAGAAGCCGGTGACGTTTGACCCTGTGGAGTTAGTCAACCTTGAAGGCACAGAGGCACCTAGCAAAGGCACCTTCTATCCTGTGTTGCAGATGCGATATCACCCGCTGGCACTTTGGATGCAAGACGTTGCTAGTGCAGGATTTGTGCGCGGCAAGATTGACTATGTGACCCCTAGAGGGCTGTGGTACAAGAAGAGTTGGAAGGCAGACCCCGAACAATCGGGAGGGCTAATCTTCAACATCGGCATCCACCTGATTGACTTACTAACGTGGACCTTTGGAGAGCCTACCTACCTACGCTGCAAAGTAGACCCTGGAAGCAAGTGGAACAAGGCTACGGGTAACTTAGTGTTTGAGAATGCTGAGTTTCGCTGGCGTATCAGTCTGAACCCCGACGATGCCCCTCGCGGCGTACCTCACAGGACGTTCACTTTGAACGAGGAAACCCGCGACATTGAGAACCCGCCTAACTGTCTACACACTGAAGTGTATACGGAAATCCTAGCAGGCAGAGGCTATGTGTTGGAAGACGTAATCCAGTCATTGCAGTTGGGTTGGCACCTAGGATATGGAAGCAATACCTATGAGGCAATGGAAACGCATGGACCCTTCAAGCCTACATGTATGTAAGGCAGTCTTCCCAGACTACGATTGGAGTATGGAAGGGGACTGTGACCAATGGAACGGGGTAGAGGTACTGGTAGGCACTGGCGACCATAGGCTACAAGTGTACATGAGCCACACAGTTGGAGTGTACATGCAGGGTGGACCTTGGAAGCTATTTGACGGTGACAACCTGCTAGCCAACCTTGGGCACGCCAGAGAATACCTGTCTGAGGTCGCCCAGAAGCCCGTTGCTAGCCGTTCTGCCCCTGAGGGGGCACCGGGACCGACTGGCAAGAGCGAAGCGCAGAGCGAGCCACAGAGCGGCTGAATCGAGAGCCGAGTAGAGAACGGGGTTGACAGCGGTTGCCGACCCTGCTAGATTGTGACCCTGACACCGGGAGGAACCCCTATGATTCCGCAAATCATGCACGTTGACGGACGCATCACAGACGTACCAGTACCTGAGAGAGGTACCTTCACCATCAAAGAGTTGCAGAAGGTGATTGGTTCGACTGTCAACTTTCTACCTATCAGGGGCGACAGGCTAATGGTAGTGGACGATGAAGGTGACCCCAGCATGAAGAACCTGCCCATGAACATGGGCGCAATGCTACTGGCAGTCCACCCTATCTACGGTGACGCACTTGTAGTACGCAAGGAGTACATGCCATCGTGAAGCGCGAACAGGCAATCTCAATCGCAGAGAAGGTGGTAGAGGCAGCAGCAGAGTTGACCTTCGCCAGAGGGTTGACCCCAGATACCATACGCCAAGCCATGAAGGTAGCGACGGCAAAGGGCAGGCTACTGTATGCCCTGGACCTTGACCCTGACGCGGAAGCGTTTGCCAAGTTGGCAGAGGTAGACGGCATCATTCATGGGTGGATGGAAGACCTATTTGTAGACTACTCAGGGGAGTGGGTATGGGAAGGTGGAGGTACCCTGATAGGTAGCGGAGTCAGTGACATAGATTACCGTCACACCAAGAGCGATAGCAGAGCGGCATTCACCCTGTCCACAGAGAAGTACCTTGCCCGCGATTACCCTCAGACCTTCAAGACGCTGAAGGACATGGAGAAGTGGGCACACATTGAGATGGTAAATACCGAGAGTGAGCAATAAATAAACTGAAGAAGGAGAATGGCAATGGGTAAGCAACTGGAATTGGTAGTACATACAACAAGGAAGCGCAAGAGGTCAAAGGCGAAGAACCGCGCACCCAGAGACATTGAGGAAGGGTTGCAGCGTCTGCATCATGTATTGGACGCGCTACGCATCCAGCCGGGGCATTGGTTCGGAGTCACTGACCTAGTTGGCAACGGCAATGACATTTCCCTGGACACCTCGCTACTGCACCTGGGATATGGACGCAATACCGTACCTTCAAAGAAGGACAGATACCTGTTGGCTAAGTCAACGAAGGTAGGGGCTAACCGCAGGTTCGGTACCTCCGTTGGTCGTCGCCTGTCTTCAGCGTTCGGCAACAGTCATGTCATTGAGTCCAAAAGCTACTACCTGCACAAGGGTATGTCAGACGCGGACAAGGCTTCACGCGATGCACGTAAGGCGGCGGGCAAGCCTGGAGGGTACAGTGTCCAGTACAAGTTGTCTGTCAAGCCTGTCGCACTCAAGCCAGACTCAGACCAGGCGACTACCGTTGTCGAGCCTGAGAGTGCGGTAGCTATCCGGCGCACAGATGACCTGTTGACTTCCATGTGGGAGGTGGTGGACAACTTCACCGCAGAGTTGCGAGCAGAGAACGCCACCCTACGCGCAGAGAACGCTAAGTTGCTCGCCATGGTGGACGGCATCCGGGGGTTCATCAAATGATTGACATTGACCCCACCCTAGTCCACCGTGTATGTGCGGGCAGAGTGTTGCGCTTCATGCGCCGCAGAGGGAAGCATAAGCAGTGGGCACTATCCGAGACACTAGAGGTATCCCAGCCGGCGTACAGCAAATACGAAAGGGGTGCGGTCCCGCTGCCGGTTGACGTACTCTGCCGACTGGCAGCGTACATGGAAGAGAGTCCGTCACAGATAGTGAAGTATTCCAATCATCTGGCAAGCATCGCCTTAGCAGAAGACAGCGGCTTTGAAGAGTGGGCAAAGACCCCCAAGACACTAGCGCAGTGGTGCGACACTGCGCTAGTGGAGTGGGACAAGCCTGAGACAGAGGAAGAGGATGACGCAGAAGCAGAAGCTGAAGCAGAAGCTGAAGACGCAGACGACTGACATAGAAGAGGCTGAAGACACTTCAACCGTGGACCTCTTGGGGTTTGCGGTCGAGGTGTATGGACCCGGTTTGGAAGTATCCAGCGGGCAGCCCCTTATCATCATGCCGTGGAAGCCTGACAAGGTGGAGCTTGAAGATGGAGACTGACCTAGCTAGTGTAGAAGAGTATGGTAGCCTAGCTACGATATCTGAACGTGCCAAGGAGTACGCATCCAAGCATGTGGCAGACTCAACTAAGCGAGCCTACCAAGGTGCGTGGCAGAGGTTTGAGGGTTGGTGCGTATCGGTTGGTGTAGAGTCCATGCCCCCTACGCGCCCTGAAGTCCTTGCCATGTACATAGCGACCCTGGCAGACCAGGGCTATGCCGTGGGAAGCATCCGGCAAATGCTTGCCGCAGTGAACAAGGCGCATGAGGTGCTAGGGCTGGAGTCCCCCACCCGGCACCGCATTGCCCGGTATGCCATGCAGGGAGTTGCGCGTACCCTTGGCGAGCGTCCTTCGCAGGTAGACGCGCTACTGCCCGACGACCTACAGATAATGGTGGAGTCCATGCCTGACAGACCTAGTTGGAAGCTACGCAACCTTCGCAATGCCGCAGTACTCACGCTAGGCTTTGCTGGAGCCTTTAGACGGTCTGAGCTAGTTGCCTTGAAGGTAGACGACCTAGAGCGCACGGAGGATGGCTACAGAGTCCTAATCCGTCGCAGCAAGACAGACCAAACCGGCAAAGGGCGAGAGATTGGCATACCTTACGGTAGCTATACGCCAACGTGTCCAGTGCGAACCTTAGATAAGTGGCTCAAGGTGTCTGGCATAGAATCCGGCCATGTGTTGTGTGGAGTGTCGCAAAGCGGACTGGAGGTGTTGGAGGGTACCCCCATCACCCGCAAAGCCGTGGCACGCATCATACAGGCTGCAACGCGCAGAGCGGGCTTAGAGGGTTGGTACGCTGGGCATAGCCTACGGGCAGGACTTGTCACAGCCGCAGCGAAGGCAGGCAAGTCCCCGCAAATCATCCAGCAACAGACGGGGCACAAGTCCATCAACATGATTATGCACTATATTCGCCGTGAGGGTCTGTTTGATGAAAACGCGGCAGCCGGAATTGGTTTGTAAAGGCTTGCCATTACTCCAAAACTGCGGTACGTTCTGGTCTGGTGCGTTCAAATCACCGGGCCTTTCTGATAAGACGACCCATGGGACCGTACTACCTAGCAGGAGCATCCATGACAAGGAAAATGACAGACCTAATCAGGGGCAACGGCAATTCAAAGCGTGAATTGCCAAAGAGATTCCCTGGCATCACGGATTGGGTCATCTACTGGTGGGGGGATGCTTCAATGTCATCCCCCGCAATCCCCATGCAGTTGAAGGTTACCAGTGGCATTCCGACCACAGGGCAGATTTCAGGCATTGCATTCTTTGACCCTGGCACACCGCTAACCGATGCTAAGGGTACCCCGCTACAAGTGCCTCCACTTATGCCTGTAGCATTGGCAGACTACTCGTCTGCGGGGCGTAAGCTGAGTTGGATGACTATCCCCGAGTTTCAACAGTTTGTGAAGAAGGCAATCAAGGAAGCGGAAGCGGGCGCACGGTCCCAATCATCGCCAGAGGTAACCGAGCCTACCGTAGTTGAACCTGAGATTGTAGAACATGCTTATGATACTCCAGTTATCAACATGAAATCACTAAGGTCAGACGACAAAGAGTCGGCAAGCGGAATTGTGATTCCACCCGCCGACTCTTCTCGCTAGTGCTGCCGCCCCACGGAGCGGAGGGGGGCGCACCTAGCGACCGGCAGACGGTCCCATGACCTCCCGTCTACCCGACAACTGCCCGAGAACACGCTGAGAATTATTCCTCACCGTAGTAATTTGCCCTTCATAATGAAGAGGAAGATAGCCGCACCTATGCCTAGGACTAGGAAGGGTGATTTGCTGCTACCGCTGCCTGCCAAGTGACCACCCGAAAAGTCATGCCACTGTGACCCTGCACTTGCGCTAGGGTTCTCACCTGTAGTCCATGACGTTGGGCCAATCAATCCCGGTTGGGGAGTGTAGCTGAAGGTGGCACTACCTACAGGCTTGGGCTTGAGCTTGAGCCAATTATGAAGGTATAGTCCAGTCTCAGAGTCTGGATTTTCAGGCACCCTATCCAAGGCTTTTGTGGCGTGCCAGTTGGTACCTACGGCAATCATCATTTATCCTTTGACAGGGCAGAGAGTAGCCATAGTAGGAATGCGCCGCCAGCAATCATGCCCCACGGTGTAGAGTCCTTCTGCGCCACTGGAGTGAATGACATGTCTTTGAGGTTCAGCGGTACAAATGCGGGAGCGTTGGTAGTAGCTCTCCTGGCCGCAGCGTCGATTAGCAGTTTGTTGCGTAGCCAAATCTCGCGTTGCTGCGCTTCAGTCAGGTAGGGATTGGTACTGACTGCGCCAAACCCTAGGGTGCCAATCATCTCTTATCCTTTGACAGGGAAGAGAGTAGCCACAGTACGAACGCGCCACCGGCAATCATTCCCCAAGGAGTAGAGTCCTTCTTGAGGAGAGGGGTTACAATGGGAGGAACGTATTGTGTTCGGACTTCTTCCTTCTGCAACTTTTCAAGCTCTTCCTTCTGCTCCGCGTACTTGGCTTTATCGCCTGCCAGTAGGGCATTGGTAGCGTCAACCTGTGCCTGAGCTTCCCTCGCCTTCTTCTCTGCTAATGCTTTGGCATTCTCGGCTTCAATGCGTAGCCTCTCTGCCAACGCTAAGGCTTCTGAAGTCGGGTTGCCTTTTGCAGCCTCTGCCGCTGCCTGTGCCTCTGCCGCAGCCGCTTGAGCGTTCGTAACTGCCTTGTTGGCATCATTCACCGCTCCTTCAGCATCGGAAGTCTCAACCTCAATAGCGTACACGCTGTCGATATGCACACCCGCCTTGTCCAGAATCTGATACAAGCGTTGGTAGAATGCGTCAGGGCTGAAGAGTTGCGGTGTAATGTTGGTCAGTAACTTCTGCTTGTTGTCATCGTCATTGTAGGCATTGACGGTCTTCAGGATATCATCCATCTGCCGCTCTGCATCCTTTGAAGCCTGAGGCAGGGCATTGAAGAAAGCGTTTTGGGATTCGGTAATAGCGTCTGCAAGTTGGTAATGGTTGGCAACCGTCACCATGTCTTGTTTGGCTTCCAGACTGAATACGGTAGGTCCGTCCCCATGTCCAGACACTCCACCCAAGCCTAGGGAACCTAACCCGCAGTTGCAGGAGGTGTTTGCTGCACCAATCATGGATACCTCTACTTGTACTTCTTGTACACTTTCCAGCCAACCCACGCTAGCAGGAGAGTACCTACCACGCCTATACCGGCAGCCTGCATGGAGTATGCGTTAGTCCAGTGGGTTTTGTCCAGCTTTGCCTTGAGGGTAGCGGGCGAATTGTACGCATACGGTACATCGTCCAAGGTGGCACCAAAGTGCCCCACGCTGCCGCCAAGTCCAGACAAATGGTAGTTGTACTGCGTTCCGTTCGGCATGTCTCTCTCCTACTTCTTCTTCAGCAACAGGTACAGGATGGCTACTCCCCCGAGTAGGTACATCATCATTGTGGTATCCATCCCACCGGGTACGGTCAGGGGTGGGGGAGAGTTTTGCTTCTCCAGCTTCTTCTCGCCAGACTTCTTTGCGTCGGACAGTGCCTTCTGAAGTGCGCTGTATGCCCCCAAGGCAGCGCCGCCGATGGAGGAAGCAACGTCCTTCACCTTGTCAATCATGGCAAGCAAGTCTTTGGTCTTCTGCGCGTCCTCGGCCTTCTCAATCTCAAATTGTAGGGCAGCGTGCAGGAATGCGGCGTTTTCAGGGTCTTTTAGAAGCTCTTTCAGCTTCTTGTCGTCCCCCTGCATAGCCAAGTCAATGGCTTCCTTCTCTACCTTAGTCAGCTTGACAGGGTTGTCCCCCGGACCACCCAGAAACTTCACGGAGGTGCCGGGATTGTGAATCATATTCGGTTCTCCACTCGCAAGTACACTCGTCTACGCCAGTGTACCACTATTTCTTCCGACTGAGTAGCCAAAAGATGACCCCGACACCGATTAGGGGCAATGCGGTGGCTGCCATTGAGGTTTTGGGTTTGTCTTTGGGTTTGTCTTTGGGTTTGTCCTTCGGCTTGTCATTGCCGTTGGGCTTGTCCTTTGCAGCCTCGTAGTCTACTAGCCTCGCCTTCAACGGAGGCAGGTTCTTATCCACATCTGCGGATATAGGCTTGTCGCTAGGGGTCGCACTGGTAATTGCCGCCTGCTTTGCCTCTTGGTAGCGTGCCACAGCCTCATTGCCTGCTGTAAGGGCTAACTTGAAGTTCTTAGCCTTTGCCGCCCCCTCAGACAGTTTGTCGAGGGACCGGGCAGCGTTGTATGCGGAGGCAGGAATCTCTGCCGCCATGAACGCTTGGTCAAAGATGGTAGCCGCAAGGGCATAGTTGCCATCTTTGAATGCAGTCTTGCCCGCATTATGAAGTTCCTTTGCTACCGCAACGTACTCCTTTGAGTTAGGGTCCAGACTGATCAACTGGCTTGCCCAGCCTGCCACGTTTGCCGGCGCATCAATGTAACTGTAGCCTGCGGGACCGCCAAGAGCGCCCAAACCTACTGTGGGGTCGATATTGTGAATCATCGCCTTTGTCTCCTGCACCAATCGTGTACTGATGCCTCAGGGGTAGAAAACTTACCTAGTTTGATGGTCCTAGGCTGCATTCCCCCATTGAAGCTACTTAGTGTACGCGCCGACCTAATGTAGATATTGTGCCCACGGTCGCCATTGCCTTCAAGGTTGAAATAGTTGTTGTGAATCGCGTGCTTGCCAAAGCATGTTGCTTCTGCTGCTGCGCGAATGCACTCGGCAGGGTCAATGCCGTATTGTGGGCATACCCTGTACGCAACCTGCGCCAAGGTGTCCCTAAAGGTTTCCGCTTGTTGGCGGTCCACGCGCATTACTTCCTGCCCATTCTGAAGATGATGATAGCCCCAACGGGGTTGAAGGTCTAGCCTCACCCACAGCCTTTGAAGCCATAGGTTCCCGCCATTGCTTTCTCAGTGGCAGAGGTCTTGCCCAGACGCTTGCGCTTCTGTTCCGGCGAGTTGTACCACATGTAACCTGCGAAGGCTGCCAGTAGCAGCATGATGTTCAATTTCGGCTTCATGACCTTATCCCTTGCGTTGGAAGTACCACAGGGCACCTAACGCTGTAATGGTAATCCCTGCGATTGCCCAAGTGTGCCATTGTCTATCCTTGCCTGTTGAGCGAATCAAGTCTGCGTTCTTCCTGAACATAGTTGTGCAGGTTGTAGATGATTGTGCCAATGCCTGTGGACAGGAGCGAGAAGCGGATTGCAGGGGACAGTTTGCCTTTCTGCATGGCTACATAGATAAGCAAAGGCCCAAACAGGAACACATCACCCAACCGCACGGTTTGCGGCTTGGCAACCGCATCCACAATGCTTGTCTTCGGCTTGTTTGGGTTTGCAATCATCTACTATCCCACTTACTTGCTTCAATCGCCTTGAAGTAATATGAATTGAGGTTTCGTCCCTTGCAAAACTTCTTCACCGCTTCCTCTGCACTAGACGCCTCTACTAAGCCATACCACTTGTGACGGTCCTCTGTCTGGAAGATTCGATGATACACTTCTGTAGGCCAGCGAATCTTGGATAGGTCTACTACAACCTTCCATTGGGTGTCAGGGTTCCTGTGCGGCCCATGTCCATGCGCCCACTTGCGGGCTTCATGGATAAGCGTAGCGTCACAGTGTGCCTTGGCTTCATTCAGCCTGCCTGCCTTGCCCTTCTTCACCACTTCCCCTTGGCGTAGGTCTGCAACGTACCAACTGTAGAGGTTGCCAGACTCCTTCGTTATCATTGCCATGATATCAGGGTCGTTACGCAAGTGCCGATTCCACTGCCCTTGCGCTGCGCGGGCAGACTTATGCTCTGGCACCTTCTGCCAATGCTCTGAAGGCAGGAATACGCCATCTGAGGGGTTCATCCTGGGAATCTTCTTCTCTACCGCTGCCTTAGCCTCTTCAAGGGTATCAAACTCTCCCCTATTCCAGCCAGACTGCGTTAGGTGCCACTTGCCTCCACCGTACTGTATTTTCTCAACCTCAAACCCCTGCATACCTGCGAAGTCCGTTGCTGGGATAGTGACAACATAGCGGTTGGGACTGAGTTTCTGCCAATTGAGGGGTGAGGGGTTTGCCTCTGGACCGTACTCATTTACGGCATCGTTCAAAGCGTCTGTGGCATCTGAGTAATTCCCCCCCATATCGTCACTCAAGATAGTACCGTGTCTGTCATACACGGCTACGAACGTATCTCCGTCAAAGTCCCTGCCCATGACTACCTGAATCCCGGTATCGTAGTCTTGGTCTTCCGACAAGATTTCCTCTTCAGGGTTCCTTGTCGCCCCACGCGATGCAATCTCATCATGTAGCAACTGTAGGTTCGCCTGCTCCTGTGCGCTGTACGCGCCAGCGGGTATACCTTCAAGCATAGCCGCGTAGGCTACAAGGGTTTGCGTAGGGATACGCGACAGGTCCGGTCTGCCTCCACCGGGGTTCTTCCGCTTCAGATGCTTGACAAGGCCAGCCACACCTTCTGCGATGCGCTTGGCTGAGTCTCTATCGTTCGCCCCTCCCAGGTAGACCATGCCATGTCCCTCATGGGGGATGGCATAGATTGTCCATGTAGCGTATTCGTTGGCTGGACCTTGGCTACTTACGTCATAGGTAACACCCGGTTGGCGTAGCTTCCAAGTTTCCCAACCTTCGTAGTCGCGACCCCGGAACCGACCTATCTCGCTCGTCCATGGGTACTTACCTGCGGGGTTGCGCTTCTTCCCGCCAACCTTGCGATAGCTTCCCCCGTTACGGGTCAGCTTCTTCGCTTCCGCAAGAGTGGTAGTCTCATACTTCGCGCCGCGAGGCCCGGTGACTGCGTACTTGTATTCAGTCATTGTTCTATCCCCTAGACGTACTTCCTCATGGCGTTGTCAATCTGAGTGGTCTGCTCATCGTCCAACTCTTCCCAAGTCTCTTCCCACCACTTAGCAGACCCTACCACCGCTTCGTAAATCAGCCTGCCTTCTGTGACTTCGCTAATGAACATTTCTGCACTGGACAGGTATCCAGACTCCGTGTACATCAAGTCTTCAATCCAACCCTCTGCCTCTGCTTCGGCAACGGTTTCTTCATCGTTGAAGACGCCAGGGGCATTGTTCTCTGCCCAACCCGCTGCCTCTTCAATCAACGTGTCCCAGTGGTCCCGTCTGGCGAACACAAGCACGCGAGGCGCATGGTGCGACAACTGTACATGAAACAGGTACTCAGGGTAGTACGTTGACCCCACATACTCGGTATCAAACACATTCTGAGGGTTGACCACAACGTAGGGTCTACCCTCATACATGACAGTAACGTAGTCCCCATGTATGCCTGAGGTGTACCAGTTGTCGTCGCCTTCGGGGTTGCTTTGGGCAAGATGCCTCTTCAACTCCCTTTCAAACATGACCTTAGCATGTCCTCTACCTCTACTGAGGGAGTATACTTCCCAAGCACCCAAGACACCGGGGGCAGCGCGGTCTACAACCCATGTACCGTAGTCACCATAGCGAAACTTCATGCCAGGGTAGACAACTACAGACTCTGGGTTTCGGCTAGCTCCCGGCAACCCTAGAGACTTCAACTCAGAAGGGTCAACTATGTGCCTCTCTCCCTTAGTGCCAGGGTCCAGCAACATAATATGTGCCTGTCCCCTAGGGGTTATCCGAATGAGTCTCGCGTTTGCTCCTGCCCAGGCACCTCCAATCACCTCTACCCTATCTCCATGCTGCAAAGGCAAGGGGTTGCTTGTCTTGGGTGCCGGTCCCCCTGCAACGTAGTCAATGTACGCCTGTTGTTTATCAGTAAGTGCAAGAGGGTGCCCATCCTCTTGATTGCTGGCAACTTGATACACAATAGCCCTAAACTCTTCACCGTTGGGCTGTGCCTTCGTTGCCGCAATCAGAGCGTCTTCACCTCTCCAATTCTTCTCCCACAACTCCCAACGACTCAAATCTTTGTTGTACAGTCCGTATGTGCCTTTAGGCAGACCTACCCCAAAGAAATAGTCTGTATCTCTGTACACCTTGTTATGTTTGACTCTGGCGGGCGCTCTGTGCCGGGGGTTGCGTGTACCTCTGCCTAGAAATCCCGCGCCGCCGATTGAGCCTGTGGCTGCCTTGGCAGCCTTCAGCGTCGGGTAGTCGGCGTAGTGGCGTGTAGTGGTGCTGTCGGCTGTGTTGTGGTAGTACAGCGCCCACACTAGCTTCTTGCGACCCCTAGAGTACACGTTGTCCTTCTCTACCATCCAGATTTCAGGACCGTTCTGCATCATATAGCTTCCGTTGTCCTGAATCTTCCACCCGCTGCCCTTGGAAGGGTTCTTCTTCACGTTACGCTTAGTGTGATAGAACCCTCCATTGCGCGTCAGCTTCTTCGCTTCCGCGAGGGTGGTCGTTTCATACTTCGCGCCACGAGGCCCGGTGACTAAGTACTTGTAGCGTGTCATGTCAATACTTCCCACTCTTCATCGTCCCCGTCTACAGGGGAAGTTGAATACCACATAAGCATAGTATCTGTGTTCACATCGGTACTGCTCGCGCCTCCAGGGGTTTCAAGGTAAATCAGGGGGACAGAAATGTACTCTACAAGCCACTCTTTCCCCTCAAACTCAACCACTTCACCTAAAGACCAATGGTAGTCCGCATCATCAGCGTCAACTTCGATTGTCGTTACACCCCCGTCCCAGTGACTAGCCAACTGGTATCTTCTTGCGGGCATATCGTAGATTTTCCACTCGCTTCCGTCTTCCTTGTCATAGACGATATCACCAACTTCCCAACCGCCGTGCCGCTGGGGGTTGCCGCGTAGACCCTGCAACTTGCGCCGCTCCTTCGCTACCATACGGTCCCTAGACTCCAACTCTGCTTTGGAAAGACCTGCCTGTCTACCAATGTCATGCAGTACGTCTGTGTACTGTCCCCCTGCTGGCCCTGTGGCTGCCTTGGCAGCCTTCAGTGTCGGGTAGTGGGCAAACATGCGCCACTTATTGTCACCCCTAGTGATGCGGTACATCGCCCATATCCGTTTGCCACGGTATGAACTGGTAGCGTACTCCTTCTTCACTAGCCAGCTTTCACCGGGAGAGGCTTTGTAGTAGGTGCCGTCTGCCAACCTTCTCCACTTGCCAATCTCTACGGGGTTGGCGGCTCTTCCTCGCGACAAAGCGTCACTGTCCCCACCGTACTCTTCTACTGCCGCGTCCACTGCATCTTCAATGCAGCCATAGTTGCCCGACATGTTGTCGTCCAAGATTGTACCATACGCATTGTACACCGCTGTAAAGGGTTCTCCGTCTGATTCCTTGCCCATGATAACTCGGATGCCCGTATCATAGTCTTCCAACTCGTCCGAGATTTCCTCTTCGGCATAGAAGAATGGGGAAGGGGAAGGGTTGCGCTTCTTCCCGCCTAGCGTACTGTCAAAGTGCTTCTGAGCAACCTTCTTCAACTCTATGAAGGAAGACCCGTAATCCAGCCTTACGGGACTAGGGTGACTACCTGTACCCATTCGCACAAGGTATCCCAGGGACCAATCTCCATAGTCTCCCTTTGTCAGGGTGTAGATATGCTCATTGCCCTTGCCGTCCCCAAAGACGGCAGCGTGTGCCCCTGGAGCCTCGCTGTGCCACTGAATCTTATTACCCAAGCGACGATATGACCCACCGTTGCGCGTCAGCTTCTTCGCTTCCGCGAGGGTTGTAGTCTCATACTTCGCGCCGCGAGGCCCGGTGACTGCGTAATTGTAGGTCGGCATTGTTCTATCTCCCTATACCTTTCTCAGCTTGTACCTGTACGCCTTCGCCATAGGACTGCTCCCTTACTTCTTCTTTGTGAGCATGTGATACACTACCACTACCCCTAACACAATCACCACAGGCGATAATCCAAACAGTCCGCTGTCGCCACCCTTGTCTTTGTTCGCTGCCATGTAGGCTACCAAAGCATCTGCCGGGAGGGGGGGTCCAGCTTTCCCTGCCGTAATGTTCTCTGCCCTATCCCACACCCATTGCCACTGCCCATACAGTCTAGCTTGGGCTTCTCCCTCTGTGGGGTAAGTGCCGGTACTTAGCTGTTTGGCAAGGGCTTCCAACTGAGGGTTAGAGAGTGGGGGAGGTGCCGTAGACGGCTTTTCCTTCCACTCAGCTAACCATTGGTCAACAGACTTGTAGTCTTTCCCGCTTGAAGTATCTCCCAACATGCCAATCATAGCCCTACCTCTATACTGCTTCGCAAGCCTTTTGCAAGTGAGGCAAAAACGATTCCACTTCACGCACCATTCCGCTACGCTGCGAAGGGTCGTCAATAGCCAGGGCTAGTCCTCTTGCCGTACCCACGTACATCATAGCGTCAAACAGGGACATTTTCTGAAAGTGTTTGCTATCGGCTCTCCACACATGTCCAAGGGAATTGCGAGCCATTTCTAGGCGTTCCCTGCTCATGTTCTTCAACTCTCGGGTAGTCATTACACAATCTCCTTCGATTTCTGTTGTGCCCACACGCCTAGCGCAGCCAGTCCCGCTGGTACCATCAGGGGTGCGCCGACAAGTGCCGACCCTCCTGCCATAGCATACAGTAGCCATGCGGTACCCTCTGCCTTCTTCTGGTCTAGCTTGTTCTGCTCACTACCGCTGGAAGGCTTCCAATTCTTGAATACGTCTTTGTAGTTGACAGGCAAAGGCCAAACAACCTTGCCTTTACCCTGCTGCCCCAGGATTCCTCCCTCTGGACCCACAGGGAACGCGCCTACCATATCCTCGCTTTCTCCCTCAGTGAGGGTAGCGGGCTTCACCCTCGCCTCTGAATCATTGACCCAGATTCTGCGTGCGGGCGCACTGGCATCCATGCCCTGTACCTCGGGTGGGGGGAGTACATAGCCGTCCTTGACCTTGTAGGCTGCCCATACCTGCCCTGCCTGTGTAGGGGGCAACTCAATGGCACTGTAGCCATTGGGCGTAGGGGTCTTCATAAGCGAACCTGTACCCGCCTTCTGCCAGGGGTAGCCTACGCCCCCTTTGTAGACCCTAAATACCTGTCCCGTAGGAATCATCAACTTCTTGTCTTGGGGTCCACCGGGACCGTAGGCTTGGAAAGGCTCAGTCGCCTGCACGTAGCCCCAGGAGATTACATCGTCTTTGTATGAACCACTCATGGTGTTTCCTCTGTAAGTGCCTTCTTCCCCGCGCTAATCATCTGCGCTACACCTACGGCACCAATGCCCAGCGCAATCTTCGCGGGCACTACCTTAGTACCGTAGGCTACGGCAGCCAATGCTAGTAGCCAAGGAAATGGTTTCTTCTCTTCATCGGGAGGGGTCACTGTTGCCAACGTCGGCAACACCACCTTGTCCACAACCTCGATGACGGGGGTAAGGAAACTCAGCCCGGTCAGCTTCATGTTCTCGGAAAGGTTCTTCAGAGCGTTGGCAGTAGACGCATGGTACTGATTAGCCAAATCGTCTGTCTGCTTCTGCTTCTTCTTAGCGTCTTTCACCTTACTCCTTGCCTCTTTAGAGGGAGTAATGGTAATCTTCCTCTTCTTGCCGTCTGGCATCGTCACTTCAAAAGTCATGCCCCGGTTAGCTTCCGATTCCTCCGTGCGCTCCTTACTCAGGCTGTTGCGCTCCTGTCGTCGCATTCCCAGCCTAGCCTGCTCACGGGCAAGGTCTACCATTTCCTCCGCGATATCCACTCTCTCTTCCGCTACCTCTTCCCGCTTACGCTTGATAGCATTACACTCCTGTGCCTTCTCTGCACCCCTGGTACTTTCCAAGCTCAAGTCCCGACGCTGTTCAAAGCACTTCTCCAACTCATCGTCCAGAGTCCGCTTTTCACTGGTCAACTTGACATGTTTCTTGTCCAACTCCCCTATCTTGTCCGCGACGATTCCGATTTTGGTCAAGATATCTGCTGCCTTGTCGGCAGTCTGCAATGCAGTGTCTGCCTTAGTCTCCATTTCCGCAATCAGTGCAATCACGTACTGTAGGTCATTGGGCAACCCTTCGCAGCCTTTGACAGACGTAAAGCTCACCATTTCGCCTCCCCCCTTGGGGGAAGGTATGGTGAACATGATGGTTGCTCCCTTTCGGGCAGATACCTCTAGCTCCGCTTTCTTTGCCGACATGGCTTGCTTCTGCAAAGTGCCCAACGATTGGAGTTTACCCCCGCCCACCTTCTTCATGAGAGATAGTAGGTGGTTCCTGTCTGCCGCTGTGCCGTTCTTGCCGTAACCTGCCTTGACCATATCCACAACCATGCCTGTGTGGAAAGGGGAACCCAAGGTGGTATGGAAGAACACGTTATCTGTCTTCTTTGCCGCAGCGTTGTAAGGCACAATCACGTTTTCCAATTTGAGCATTTTCAGCATCAAATCAATCAGTACCGACTCCGAAATGACTGCCCTGTTGTACGCTTCCTTCATTACTAGAGTGTATGACATTCCATTGGTGTCTGGTGAATACCCTTTTCCCTTTATGTCCCCTTGGGTACCCTCCAACTTCTCCAGGTTATCTCCCATCGTTCCAGTGAATAGGGGCTTCCAGCGTCCCCCCTTAGGAACCTGCACCCCTCCATTGAATTGGGGAGAACGCATCAAATCTAACCCGTGGGGAATGCGGTAACCCTCTTTGCCAAAGTCTGGCAAGGCGTACCCCTTCTTCTCAACGTCCTTCTTCATCAACTCCAAGGCATTGAAGGTAGGTAGATTTGGATGCTTGGGGTAACCTCCATACATCATCGTAAGGTAGGGAATGTACGAATAGAATGCGGGAGTCTCAGGGAAGATGCCGTACTTGGTAGCCATATTCTGCTTAGGCAACAGTGCGGCTTGCTTCTTCTTGTATACAGTGTACTGGTCAGGCGTCCACTTCAGTCTGTAGGGGCTTTGCCACATGTCGTCATTGACATTCTCGCTTTGGGGGAATATCGCAGAGAAGGGGGCAAACGCCAAGTCGGTGAGATAGCGTTTGTAATTCCAGCCTTTAGACAGCTCTTGGTGCCTTGGGTTCCAGTCCGGTACCAGTAGCTTCAAGATAGCCTGTCTGACTTCCTCATGGGCATTGATTGCAGCCTGTTTCTCTTCCGGGGTCAGCTTACCCTTGACCTTGATGTAGGAAGCCTTCAGCCTCATGCTGATAGCCTTCTCAGTGTTCTTTACAGCGTCCTCTGCCATCTGTAGCTTGGCAACGGCATAGTACAAGTCTACGAAAGCCACCACACACTTCTCTGCACCTGGGAAGGCAGCCAACACCTCAGGGGGCACTTGCTTGGCAGCATTGACTACATGTTCCAATTCTTCCGCGTCTTCAATGGTACCGTAGAGAGCCATCATAGCCGCAAATCCAGCACTGAAATCCACTACACCCGTTGCACCCATTCCGAATAGGGGGAGGGGGGGCGGGTCATCCCCTTGGGATGACCCCGCTGCTGCGAACAATCCTGCTATCTCTCGGTTAGTAATCATGGTTAGCCCACTTCCTCTACCGAAAACTCGTCATCCGACAACTGTTGTACCACAAATCGGAACCCGTTGCCAGAGGCAACCTCGGGGACCACAGATTCAGGATTCCCAACGAAGTCAAGGTCTTGTCGAGTAACCGGACCTAGCTTGCCATCCACCTTCAGTCCGCGTATCGTCTGCCACACTACGGTAGCCTTAGTGACTTGCATGTAAGTGATTTCCCCGCCTTGCAGAGTACGGTTGTACGCTTCAGCCTCTTGAAGGTCCACAGTCATTCTATCCCCAACTCCCCGTCATCGTCATCATCACCCTTGTTCGCCAAGGACGCATCACCCTCTCTGACTACCAAATCGGGGGGAGGTGTCATGTCTACCCAGTTGCGGTTCCAGTAGTCACTAAGGTACTTCATAAACTCAGTGTAGGCTTCTACGATAGGGGTCAACTCTTCCGGCTCTTCCTCAAACGTCAAGATTTCCTCAGGGTTATCGGGGTGAGGCATCTGAAACTCGTATTTGTCCTGAGGATACGGCCAAAGTAACTGGATTCGGTTATCCCACCGTCCCTTGACTTCCTTGTGTCCGTAAGGTTGACGGGTACGCGCCATGTTCACAAGGTACCTATTCACACGCTTGTTGTCGGTTAGCCATTTGGTCAGGTACGCCTCAAACGCTCGCGCTAGCATTTCCTGTGTGTTGAACCAGTACCCCTTGCCAAGCAGGAAAGCGTCCCTGGAGTAGTGATTGCACCAATAGTCGTTATCGCAATCCTTGAGGTTGAACCCTGGACGACCATTGTAGAAGGTGTACATGAGGGTGTAGAACGCTCCCAGCACCTCCCTCGCCAAGTCCTCCTCTTCTGCGGTCTGGTCAGACGGACCCCTCATTACGCCGCCTTCGTCAACGTAGGGCAACTGTAGCCTTCCTGAGGTGTTGGAGGTCGCGAAGTCTCCACCATTCTCATACCAGTACATAGAGAGGAACCTTACGCCTGCGTACTTCCTAAACTTCCACCTATTGATGGCTCGGAAGTCCCAAGGCTTTGTGGGGTTATGCTGATTTCCCCTCCACAACAAGTCTCCCAACTGACCGTCTACAAAGTGCATCCACTCATGCCCTAAACACCCTTCCCCACGGTCGCGGGTCATGTTTATCATGTTGTAAATCTCGCCATCCCAGAAGTGCATGAAGTGCGCTCCTGCACTACCTCCACCATGCGAGCCAAAGGCAATCTTCAGGTTCTCTCCCACAATGGCGCGACAGATGCGGTCATAGCTAATGTTGGTAATGTCGGCAAGGTCCATAAGTCCAGCAAAGCATGACCTAGTGTGGAAGGAGCGGTGAGCTTTGCTCATATACCCTTCACTGCCGTATCCGATGCCGGGACAGCCGCTCCTGCGGATATCGTCAAGTCCCGCAGTATCGGGCAAATCTGGACCTTTCCTTTCTGGAGGGTTATCCGTGATTTTCAATTCGACTACGCCACTACGCTTCCGTCCCTTCTTGGCGGCTTCCGTTTCCACCCATTCCCAGTCCTGAAACTCTGGTGGCGCAGCGACATATAGCCTGGAATTGTTCCACGTTATCGCCTGTCCTTTCTCCTTCACTTTCTCCATCTTCTCAGGGTCTTGGGCAAACTTGTGTGTTTCATTGAACACATACATGTCAGGCTCATTGCCTAAAGCCAGCCTGAAATTGTTGCGGGGGTACCAGGGGTAACCTGTCTCAAAGGGTCCATCTTCCAGCATGGGAGTAGCGTACTTGTTGTACTTCTTTGGAAGTACGATGATGTTGGTGTGGGAGTTGTCCTGTACTGTGGCTTTCGCTCCAACGTAATCGTTGATAGCCACCTTACTAAGCCCCGCGCCGCCTTCTGCGGGACTGCCGTACTGGTACTGCCAACTGTTGATTAGCAATTCCGCAAGTGCGGACGCTGCCTTCTTGCCAAGCACTCCAATCAGGGTATACATTCTCCATTTCACATAGTTGAGTGGGGACTCAGACGCTAGCCACTCCGCTTCTGTAAACTCTGTGCCGATAAGCTCTCCAATAGCCATGTACCTCTTCATCTGAGAAGGGCCGGGATGGTAGTAAGGTTGATTCTCGCTAATGACCTTCCCCATGTCTACCTGGGCAATAGGCTTCAACTCGCCGGCTTCCGAGATGACGATTTGAGTTACTTTGTCCCCCCAAGTAGCTTGCGCTGTCTCATATCTTCTGTCGGGAGATTGCAGATACTTCAGCCACAACTCTACGCCTAGGTCCATTTCCGCAAGGTCAATGGGTTCCTCTGACTCAGAATCTTCATCGTGCAGTTGTTTGAGTGCGCCACGCATGGTGTTCCTGGCAGCGTCAATCAGCAACTTCTCCCACTCTTCTGCCAACCGCTCTCCCTTGTATTCGTTCTTTGAGGAAAAGGTAGTCCAGGGGGCTATCATGTCCCGCTCTTCCAACTCAGCCTGAATCCTCAACAGCTCCGCTTCGTCTTTGATAGCCAAGGCTTTCGCAAAGAATATGCCCATCTTCTTCATAGACGGTAGTACTTCTGTCACAACGATTCTAGCAGAGGTCTTATTTGCCCAGTACCATACCGCGTTGCCAATCTCTTCCAGACTCAACGCTTCATCCAATTCCTCAAACAGGGAGGTTAGCACCTCAAAGTAAGCCAACTGGGCGGTTGCCTTCGTAGTCGGCGCACTCTTACCGACTTGATTGTATAGGTAATGCTTGACGTAGGTGGAACCCGAATCTGCTCCGTCACCTCTCAACTCTTCAATGTCGGGTATTCCTACAAGATTCTCCTTACTGATAGTCTTGCCTCCCGCTCCATAGGACTCTGCCATGGTCAGGGCTGCAAGGATATCCGATACGCTACCTCTACCCTTGTCTAACTCGGCTTGAATCCAAATCTCAGTCTGCCCCCTCCACCATAGCTCCTTCTTAGACCCCTTGATGCGTTCACCCTTATCGTAAGCGGACCCTGTGGCTTGTTGCTTTGCCGCATGGGCTTTGAACGCTTCAATCTTCTCCGCAATGGTCAGGGTGCGGTCCCACCCCTCCAATCCGAAAGCCTCAACGAAAGCCGCAGCCTCTTCGGGCGAAGCGTTATTATTCAGTAAGGTTTTGACATGCTCAGGTTCTACTTCGGGATTTCTCCGTCTGTTAGGCCGCGCCTTGTCGCTATCGTATGGCATCATCTACTCCAGCCCTTGTTGCCTACGCTTCTTCTCCAACTCTTTCTGCTCTTTCCTCGTCTGCTTCTCTCGGGCTGCAATCTGCTCTGGGGTCAATCCAGCCTGTGCGCCGATGGTCTTATGGATATCGTCTGCATAAGCGTTGGGGTCGTCGCGCCCTTCCTGTAGCCGCTCAATGACTCCCCGCTTCTCATTCAAGGTATCCCACACCTTCTTATCCATGGCTGCGTTGGATACCATGTATACCACAGTAGTGCAGAATGCCTGTCCAATGCGGCGCGTTCGGTCTTCCGACTGCTCATGAACAAAAGGTGACCAGTAAATGTCGTTGAAAACCGTATATGTAGCGGCTTGAAGGTTCAGTCCTGTACCCGCTGCGGCAGTGTTACCGATGAATAGCTGGGTATTGGGGTCTTCTGAGAATTGCTTTACCTTGCCGTCAACTTGTCCAGAGGGAGTTTCGCCCGTCACCATCACATAGTTGAAGTCTGGATGCGGCTCAAACTCATTGTCATCAATCTCAATGTCTTCGCCGTCTTCCTCAGTCTCAATCCCTACATAGGGTAGCCCCAACTTGTACGCCTTAGCCATTGCCTCAAAGCGGGGGATTACGTTCCCGGTATATTGGCTGAAGAGGATTACCTTCTTCCCTTCCTCAACGGCATTGATAGCCTCTTCAAAGGAGGTAGTTGCCTTGAGGACGGCAATCTGAGACAAGATGCTACCCATCTTGCCAAGCAACTGCTCCATTTCAACGTCGTTAGTCTCCAATGCCCACTTGGGATTCCAGTTTAGCAGGTAAGGGTCAGTAAGCGTAACGGTCTTTTCATAAATCTGCTGCACCGGAATGTCCGCAACATCGTCCTTGTATCGCCACATCATTACGTCGGCAGTCTTGTCTTTCAGCTCTTGTTGGTTGATTGCTCCGGGGAATCTCCAACGTCCTCTGCCTGGACCAAAATTGGATTGACAGGCATTAGCGTATCGGATGGCGAACGTCACTACGTTTGCTCCGTAACCTAGCTCATGTCCTGTCAAGTTTAGCAACGCCCAGAGGTCCGAAACGCGATTGCTAATAGGTGTGCCCGTGAGGAACCATCCCTTGTCTGACATTTCAATGAGTTTTCTCGCATACAGAAACTTCTGAGAAGGCTTCTTACCTGGGAATCCACCATTCTTGTACACATGCGCTTCATCAAAGATTACCAAAGGCCATTTACCGTCCGGTCTGGATGCCGCATACGCTGCGATTTCGCTACGCACCTTCTTGGGGTCTTTCTTGACTGTGGGCACCATGCGTTCTGCATGGAGCCTTGTCAGTGCTTTGTTGATTTCCTTGGCTTTGAGGTTCACCCCTCTATTTTCAGCAATGGATTTCTTGATATCATCCACGGTAACCAGTTGTCCGTCTTCTGGCAATGCGTTGTATACCGTGCCTACCTCGGAAGACTCGTTGTCCCACTTCAACGGCAGTCCCTTTTCGGGCAAGACTCTGCGATAGTACTCGGTGTACCCCTTGGCTGTGTCGATGGAAGTAATCAACCACTTCGCATCCTTGGGAATGAAACTCACAAAGATTGGACCCCCTATGCAATACTTGGGGTCATCGTTGGCAATGCGGTACACATACTCTGCTGCCTTCTTAGTGTCTAGTCTATCCCCTCCGATTACAAAGGACTCCTTCTTACGCCTCAGTGCGGCGACTCCGTACAAAGTGGAAGCCTCATTTACCTCAATCCCCCTCAACTCTTTGCGAATCGCTCCTAGGACACGTTCCTTCAACTCCGCTTCGTTGTTGGCTTGCGCTCCCGTGTTACGCATGATGTATGCCTTCTTGTCAAAGGCAAACTTCTGGATTTCCTTGTAGTAGTTGCCGGTCAACTTCGCGGGTGTGAGTACCAACACCTTCTGCTCAGTGTCAAGCAAGCTCTCTGCGGCTACGATGGATTGGATAGTCTTGCCCAAGCCTCTGTCGTCTGCTAGGATAGCAAACGGTAGTCCGCGAAGGAAGCGCACCCCTTCATCTTGGAACGGGTACAGTACAACTCCCTCGGGGGTCGGGGGCACGTTCGCGGGGTCATGGCTCCACTTGTGAAGTGCAATCCTGTCCGCTACCAAATCCCTAATCTCGTCTGCCATAACGTCTAGCTCGGCGTGTCTTACGCCGGGAACCCGCTTCAGGATGGGCATTGCGGTGTCCAAGTAGCTTGTCCACCGAATTACCTTGTGCATACGGACGTTATCTTCTTTGTTGGCGCGAACATACTCCCCGCCCGCCAACTTCAAAGCGTTTTCAATGTCATCATACAGGTTACTACGCTTCTTGAAGGGAACCATGCGCTGCTTGTCTTCGTCCCACTTCTCAATATCCTTCATCGTGGGGATTTTCTTGTATTCTTCGTTGTTGAAAACTGCGATGTTGGAACCCGACTTCACTAGCTCAATGGGTTTGGGGTCATCGACTAGGCTCTTCGCAAAGATTTCCTCTCCCCGAATATCCACAAATACGTCTTGCCCTTGTAGGATGCCTGTCAAGGTGTCAAAGTCATCCTTGGTCAGGTTCTCCACGTTCCAAGCGTTCTCCTGTATCCAAGGTTGCCCGTAGGGAGCATCCCGATTGATGGGTAGCCACGTTAGTTGCTCATGCGAAGGAACGCTATCTGTAAACACTCGCTGGTCCTTATGGGACAATCCCCGCACTGCCAGCATGGGGGTCGGTTCCGGGGTCGCGTCCACTCCGTACTTCTTATCTGCCGTATTTATAAACTCCATGATTACGGTACTCTTGTACCCTTCAGGAACCTCTACCAAATCCACATCATCGGCAAGCGCAAACTTGGCACTTTCCCCATAAACCTCCTTCAATAGGGCTTCTAGGTTCTCCATGTGTTTGTTGCTCGCGTTCCAAACTCCTATCGCTCTCGGCTTCTCTCCGTGCAGTATCTTCGCATCGTCCCCTGGAAACTCCTTGCGTACAGTTTCCTTGATTGCTTTGTTGGCTTCCTCATTGCCCAAATCGTCAGGGTAGACAAACTTCAGCCTGCCAGGAACCTTGTCATCTTTGTCGGTTAGCCACATTTGCACCGGGATTTCAAATCCTGCCGCCAACTTCTGCTCTTTGATACCCTTGTTTACCCTAGTGCGTAGCTTGCCCTCCATAAGGGTGTACTCTTGGATGGAATCCGTCCACCTAGGCTCTCTGCCTTCCTTTCTCGGAATGAGCTTCTTGAGTACTCCGAGGACTGCCTTCTTATCTGCCTCTGTGAGGTCGGTAATGTACTTTGTGCGTAGGACGTTGGCAACTCCAACTCGGGCCGCAGGAGGGGTTACCGATACAACGTCCTTCCACTTCTCCAAGATGAAGTCAAACACTCCCTTGTCATGGGCAGGCACACCTTCCTTCTTACTGAGTGCCTTGATTCTATCCTTCAAGAGTAGGATGGCTTTCTTCTCGTCAATTTCCTTGGGGTCAAAGTCCGCTGCGGGAGGGGGCGGCGAATCCTTTGGAGGCGTGCCCTCCAACAAATCACTGCGTAGACCACTAAGCATACTCTCTACAAACTCGGTACCAAACAGCTTCTCCAGATTCTCCCCTTTCTCGTTTGTCATGATTGAAAGCAACTCTCGGGTTGTCTCAATCTCCTTCTCAACCTCTGCTGGGTCAGCAGGGTTGCTTACGCGGATTGCTCTGACCCCTCTATGCTCAAGGTCATGGGGAAGCCACGGTGCGCGGTCTGGCGCGGGGTTTACATGAATGTCCTGTTGGGTGACGTTACGATTTCCAGTATAGTCAAAGTGTCCGTCATCCCGCTCAGAGATTGAGATTGACCCAAACACGTTCATGTCTTCCGGTGCAATCTTCCCCGTTTGAATGTTGTGTACAAACCACTCATTCAGTTGGTGTGCCATGGTCGCAATGTCTTCTTCAGAGAAGATATCGGCGTAATTGTCAATCCCGTATGTCAAGGCTAGGTTGCGAATGCCTGCGAGTACTGCACACTTCCATAGGTCATCTGCCATGGGGGCACTTTCTGCGTAGTTTTCCGCTGCCTTTTGGGTCATACCCTTGCGTAAGGCAGAGGCAACTGCGTCCTCTTTGGTCTGGTACCAGTCCCCCGCCATGATTTTCTTCAGGATATACCGAATGGTGCGGCGCATGACTGCGGCAAATTGTCGCTTGTCATGGATTAGGTAATCCATCACAGCAGTCCTGCCGGGGTCACCTCCACCTGAGAAGGCAGTCTCGTCTACACCGTAGATGGGTCCACCATACCTACCTACCGGGTGGTCGCGCAACTCTCTGCCGCCCGCGTTCTCTTGTAGCTCGGTTACTCTAGCCAAGAATAGGCGAGTATCCATGGTATACTCGGGCAGCCCGTATGTACGTCCCTGTTGCTGCTTCTCATACGCGACTACCTTTCCTCCACTCTCAAGGCGTAGTACCTGTACCCTATCCCCGGCTTCAAACCGCTCGGGCGAAGCCATGCCGCCGCGCCTGCACCCTTCGGGGACTGTGGCGAGCCAAGCCCTCTTGACCCGGTAAACGTCGCCCCGCTCAACGGCAGTACCGTTTCTCGGGCGACCGGGATTCCGCTTGCTGACGACGGTGGGCAGTTTTCGGAAAGAACCACCAGCCTTAGTCAATTCCTTCGCTTCAGCAAGTGTGCTGCAAAGGTACTTGCCGCCTCGGGGTCCGGTGACTCTGTATTTGTACTTTGCCATTAGGTACGCTTCCTACTGAGAATCCACAACAGTACCGCTGCCGCTGCCGCTGCCGCAATCATCATGCCGCCGCCACCACTCGTCTTCATACGCGCAAACGTATCCCTGTCAGTGATGTTCATGTCTACATCGTTCTTGATGCCCTGAATCCTGCCGTGTCCAGTGTACTGCCAGATATCGGTAGGCCAATTCGGCAACCGGCTATCCACGTTGTAGTTACCGTTGGCGTACAACTGAATGGCTTGGGAGTCTACAGACAGGCTTTGCTTCAGGTTGTTGGGGTAGCGCGGCACCCACAACACGGTATCGGGGATGAATAGGTCTTTGATGCCCAACTTGCCTAGCACGTTGGGTCCAGTGTAGAGCATGGGCTGAACGCCGGTCACTTCCTTGACGCGGGCTAGCCACTCTTCAATCCACAGCTTTGCTGCCGCGCCTCTAGGTACGTTGTCGTTTGCTTCCTCAAAGTCTAGCATAGGTCTGAGGGTAAGGGCTTCCTGCCCACCTACCCTGCCCAGCGAATCAAGGAAGTTGCCTGCGTCTTCTGCGGCAGTGTTATTGCCTGGACGCGCATAGTGGTACGCCCCAATGGGAATACCTAGCTCCAATGCACTCTTCACGTTGACTTGGAAGTCAGAGTCTTTGAACGTCTTGCCTTCTGTGGCTTTGGCATAAACCCATGACAGATTAGGGGCTTTCGCGAGGGTTTCCCAGTCAATCACCTGATAGTGACTTACATCAATACCGAACACGGGGTCTGTGAGGCTTACTGCCATTCTAGCACCTTGTACTCAATTCTGTAGTACTGGGATTCTACCACCAATCCTGTCGCCTTTCATACCTGCAACCCCTGCTTCTGAAGGTTCTTCACCATGTCTTGGGCCTGCTGCTCAAGCGACTTGCGTTCCTCAGCTTCTACAGTCTGCGTAGACTGCTTGCCTACCCACCATGCCAAGGCGACCATGCCCAACAATGCGAATGGACTGATTTTCATAGCTCGTCACCCATGCAATCCTTGTACACGCTGTACGCGACCGGAATGGACGCTAGCTCACGGTAATTGGGAAACAGTTTCTTGAGCCTTCCGCGTCCACTGTAGCCTTCGTCCACAAACCCAAAGTAGTGCCCTGAGTGTTTGCTGTACACCATCCAACCTCGTCTGGGGTTACCTGACGGGTCGCTCGGGGCGCGAATCTTGACCGTGTACACCACTGCTCTGCTCTTGATTGCCATTGCTCTCTCTCCTTCGTCTACTTGTACTGACCAAGAAACTTGCGCCAAACCATAGGCACTTTCTTCGCGGGCACATGTCGCCAACCTGCTCGACGAAAATCGTTACCAGTCATTCCACCAGAAGCGCCCTTGTAAAGTTCCCACCCGTATTTTTGGCGAAACTCGTTCCACTCAGCCAATTCCGCAGTGGAAGTCTTTGTGAGACTGCCCAGGTAATCCATCCACCCAGACTTGTAGTACCCAGTATCTTCACCGGGCTGTATAGATACGGTCACCCAAATGTAGTCACCGCCGCGAGTATAGTAGCCGCCTTTGAACTTTGCCATCGCTCTCTCCTAAAGGAACTCTGCATATGGAGTAATGAGAGTCTGGGCGTTCCAGTACCCATAGTCGTCCACGGTCAAATGCTTTGCCCCAAAGTACAACCCTTCGGGTGCCAGCCTGTCAAGCATGTCTGCAAGGTTGCCTACGATAACAAACTTCTCATCATTGCTTAGAAATGTGGGTGAAGCGTAGGCTTTCTCTGCCTTACGCAAGGCAAACTTGGCGTTGATTAGCAGACTTCGCATCACCTTGCCGTCAATGTCCTGTCCTTCCCAGAAACGGATGACATGTTGCAACGCCACCATGTAGACCGGAATGCGGTCTTCATTCTGGGTAGTTCCCTGTAGGACTGTCCCCTTGAAAGGCCAATTTGTAGGGTAATAGCCTGGAACGGTCATTGTACTGCCACCGTTGCATTTGCGAGCTTGTACCGCGTGCCACTGATTACCCAATGGCTGTCGTCCACTCTACGCACACGCTTGCCGTTGATTGATAGGGTCTGTCCTACAGGCAGTGCCCGCAGTTGCCGCGATGCGCCGCCCGGTCCTGAGGGGTTCTGTTGCCGCTTCCGCTTCTGGTAATCCCACCACTTCTGACGCATTGAGCCTGAGATTGCCGCTCCGCTATCTGCCCCTGGAGGGTACGGGGGTGCGCTAGGTGGACCTTCCAAGGGTACCTTGTCCCTCTGCGCCTTCCACCATCTTGCCTTAGCACTGGGGGAAATCCTTGCTCCAGCAGGGTTCTGCGCCTTCAACTCTCGCCGGAGAATGGTCGCGGTCTTCTCGACTGCCCAGGCGTAGCTTTTGCCCCCCGGACCCCCAAACTCAAGCAGCGCGTTCAGCAACCGTACCGCGCCGTGCAGGGGGATGAAGGGAAACTCCTCCCGCAACTCAAACGGTGTAGGTCGGACATGTCGATGATACATGATGAAATCGACAACCTGAGCCGCCACCGTCTTCATGTCGGGGTTCTCTTCTTCTCCCCACCACTGTGGAGTCAACTCGCGTTGTACCTGCTCCAACTCCGCTTTAGGTAGGGGACGCTCTCCCGCAGTCTTTACGAATATGGTAGTGGGAGAGTATTCATCGTCGGAAAGGAACCATGTGCCTAAGTAGTCCTGCTTCCAGCCAAAGCCATCGTGGACTTCGTATCCCAACTTGTCAATCAACATGTCCAGATTGATGGCTTCACCTTCTCTGACTACCTCAGTGTACCTGTCTCCGTATTCGTCTTCAACTTCCTCTTGCACCCTCCAAATGTACTGGGCTCTGGGAGGGGTGCGGCTCAACTCTGAAGGGGGTCGGTTTGCTCCCATGTGATAGCCGGGAATCGTAACATGTACTCTACCGTCGCCTGTGTCGCCAACTACAGTGTACTTTGTGCCACTGTCCACAGCGTAGACTGTCTCCCCCGGTTGGAAGCCTCCAGCGGGGTTACCCCTACGTCGTCCAATCTCTTCAATGACTCCACGCTTGCCCGCGATGCGCTGGGCTTCCTTGAGGGTAGTCGTTTCGTACACTGCTCCCCTGGAGCCTGTGACACGATAACGGTAGGTCTTCTTAGTCATTAGCACGGCTCTCTAGGGTGTATGTTTGTCTGTGCCTGTCGGGCCTTGTAGTATGTATAGGCTTCCTCAGACTCTTCGTTGGTATCCTCACAGCATCCCTTCTTGTCTGGAGCCTTGTTGTCATCGCAACAAGGTCTACGCAACTGCATAGCGTTCTTTGTGCGACCGGCGCGGCTGCGAGGGTTTGGCTCATACCCTCCGTCATCGTCATCTAGCATTGAAATTGCATCGTCTATCTGCTGACCTATGCTTGTGAGCGTGTTGTCTGCTAGGATGGCAGCCTCAACCTTGTCGCTATGCTCTTCGCCTAGTACGCCGCCTTCCCATAGGCCGAAACCTGCACCTACAATGCTACCGTATGTGTGGAAGGCAAGAGTGTCTTCATCGTACTCGCCTTCGTAGCCGTTCTCTTCCATCCAATCTGCAACAAAGTCGGACACCTTCTTGGTGAAAGTCCTTGATAGGACTATCATATCAGAAGTGGGTTCGTAGGGGTCTGACATGAAGTACACCCACTCTGCGGCATCGTAGCGATTGCCGGGGTTGCCTGTCTTACCAAACTCTTTGTCTGCATAACTCATGGCTTCGGTTGGACCCCGGAAGTCCTTGACAAACTTCCAAGGCTCTTCTTCCCCCGGTCCCCACAAGGCATGTAGCATCCAAGGCTTCGGACCTTTGCCCTGTGGGGGTGGCTCCTTCGCCACCTCAAACAGGTCGCCTCCCAACTCCTTTTCAAAGAAGGCTACTGCACCTTCCCCAAACGGACCATGCACAGCCTTCCAACCGTTAGGCATCACAAAGTCTTTAGGGTGTTTGAATGGTGGAGGGGGAGGATATTTGGCAGCAGGGTTGCCGGTCTTTGTCCTACGTCCCGGCGCGGAGGCAGTGTGGAACATACTTCGGGCTGCCACAACTTCCCCTTCCTTCAAGGGGTGGATATCCCTCAACACTTCCCACGCGCCGCCTCTTGTGAAATCTTCTGCCACCTTCTTGAAGGTTCCACGATAGGTCTTGCCAATAGGGTCAGTGTTGAATTGTATCCACTGACGTTGGCTCATTTCCTTGGGGTTGCGGATTCCGCGCTCTCTCATGTCCTGTTCCCATGCCGCCTGTTGCTCGGCTTCAAAGTCTGCACCAGCTTGGTTCCACGCATAGTGTAAGTCTGCAATCAGCTTGGCTTTGATGGTTAGGAAGTCATGTCTATGCGAGGAAGAGTCTGTGCGCGACCAGTCGCGCCAAGCCTTCTCCACTGCGCCGGCAGCGTCATGTGGGTAGAACGCACCTTCGTTCTCTGCCATAAGCATGAGGTCAGCATACAAGGTATCTTCGTTCACTCCATGTCCTGCGGGGTTCTTCCGATTGCCGTAGGGGTCATGGGGGGTAGCCTGAGTAGGCTTCCAATCCTTGTACTCTTCCTTCTCATGTCGGTACCGTGCAATGAAGTCGTCTACGCTCGCTTTGGCATCTTCCAGCTTGTCATGGTAATCGTACTCGATTGCCTCCATCCTAGAGAAGCCTATGGGCTGGCGATACACTTGCCACGCCTGTCCCCCCGTTCCGTAGGGTCCACTATCCTGTACAAGCTCATAGGACACTTCAAACTCGCCTGCGTCACGGGTGCCCTTGTGCCAGAAGTTTCTATCTCCCTTCCTCCACTTATCGTAGTCAGTCCACGGGTTCTTCTTCATCTGGAGTCTCCGTAGGTACGCTTTGACCTTCTTCAGCTTTGCGGCAGTCATGCCGTCCACTTGATTGGCGCGGGCTAGCGCATTGTCAACGTGCGACATGGACAGGTTACCCAAGTGATTGTACACGGGTAGCTTCCGGCCCAAGCCGAACCTTACCCCGACAAATGCACTATCGGGCAATCTATCCTTGTACTTGGTTGACCACTTAGCCATTATGCGCCTCCCCAACCCTTTTCCGCCGCGTGTTCGCGCAACTGCATCGCTCTGTTGTCCGCTTTGGTAACGAGTGCCCTAGCCTGCTTGCCTTTGCCGGCTGCCTCTGCCATTCGCATTGTCGCTAGGTATTCCCCCCACAAACCCACCCAAAGTCTACGCTGAACCTTGAGAGTTTGGGCGTCAAAGTAATCTGCTTGGTCTTCTGCCCATTCCCACTGAGACTTTGCAGCCTGTAGCAACGTCATTCCCTACCCCCAACTGCCCCAGAAGCGTCCGCGACCACTACCGAAATACGGATTGCCTGTCGCAGTCAATGCGAACACTGACAAGGGAGTGTCGTCGGTAACGGGCAATGCCATTCCTACATTCACAAGTACATTGTTCAAGCTCTCAAGTGTCTCCCCTTCCTTCATAGGCTTTGCCGCAACCATGAGCTTGTCACCCATCTTTGTGATGGCAAGTACTGGTACCTGTCCCTTATTCAAGATATCCAACGCTTCAGTATGCTTCATCTGCACAAGTGCGTCACTCGCGCCATTGGCTAGCATTACTGCTTGTGCCTTGAGCCACAGCGGGTCACTCCACTGTGGTCCTGTAGGTGCTGCCGCAGGGGCTTCAGGCTTTGGTGCCCTTGGTGCCCTTGGTGCCCTTGGTGCAGTAGGCACTGCTGCTGGCCCAGTAGGCACTGCCGCGCCCGCCACTCGCTTGAAGCCTGACCACCTACTCTTGCCCACCTTCTCAATGAGTCCCTTTTCACGTAGGCTACGGGTAGCCGCAGTGAAAAGGTTACTGCTCTTGGACTTGACTTGCTTCGGGGTCTTGCCTGCTGTCATGGCAGCCTTGTCTACGCCAACCCACACAGACAAGCCGTTAGCCTGCCAATTCTCCTTCAACTCGCTTGTTGGCATAGCTGACCCGTCTGCGGGTAGCGTATCGTAGATTTGGCTTTCAAGTGGGGTCAAGCCTCCCGGCGCAGTAGCCGGTCTTGGCGCAGAAGGTCTGCCCGGTCCTGCCCGTCTAGGTCTAGGGGCACTCTGAGGAATGCTCTGCCCAGACAACGCTTCTACGGTAGCCCACGCTGCGTCAGTGTCGCTAATCAGGTGCGACCCGAACAACTGCACTGCGGCAACCCAACCTGCATGGTACTCTTCGCTGTGCCCATGCTCAGGCTCAGGGTTCTTCTGCCTGCCGCCAAAGTACTTCGCAGCATCTGCCACGGCTTGGATACCGTGATAGAAGCCTTGCACATAGTCAGGGTGGGATGAATCAGGGTTACGGGTCTGTCCCCAATGGGGCTGTCCTGTGGTGGCACTCATGTACGCGGGGTTACCTCGCATCCTACGGTCGCCGCATGGGTTGGGTACGCGCCCGTCGTCCTCCAACTCAAACGGGTCCATACCCAAGGTGTCGAACGGGGCCTCCGGTTTTGGTCCCGAAACGGGCTCGCTGTACCATCGTGCGATGTCATCTTGGAGT
>Ga0080013_1000306_pt1 | contig 69993 bp, 92 predicted proteins | sample ETNvirenome_6_85_FD_69236 | JGI IMG/M metagenome (GOLD analysis project Ga0080013, IMG submission 69236) | Marine viral communities from the Pacific Ocean - ETNP_6_85 (SPADES assembly) (version 2) | ecosystem: Environmental > Aquatic > Marine > Oceanic | place: Pacific Ocean | collected 2013-06-19
CCAATTAGGCAAAACAGAATGCATAAATAACGTGGTTGGCTATCTGATCGCTCATGCGCCTGGCCCTGCTCTTTTTGTTCAGCCGACGATTGAGATGTGTAAGAGGTTAAGTAAACAGAGATTGGATGCGTTGATTTATGAGACTCCTTGTTTGAAAGATAAGGTTGCGCCAGCGAGATCAAGGGATAGTGGGAATACCATGTTTAGTAAGGAGTTTCCTGGTGGCATTCTCCTTTTGGCTGGTGCAAATTCAGCAACAGGTTTGCGTTCTGCTCCTTGTCGTTGGGTTTTATTAGATGAAGTTGATGCTTTTCCTGATGATGTGGATGGGGAAGGCGATCCATGTGCTTTGGCGGAACGTCGCGCTTCAACGTTTTCCAGGCGGAAAGTAATTCTGACTTCGACTCCGACGATTAAGGAAGCGAGCAGAATTGAAACGGAATATCAAGCTTCCGATCAACGCCGTTATTTTCTTCCGTGTCCACATTGCGATCATTTTCAAACGCTTGAATGGAAAAATCTTCAATGGCGTGACGGAGATCCAAAGACTGCTGCGTATGTCTGCATCAGTTGCGGGGCACACATACCAGAGCACCATAAGAGCGAAATGCTTCGCCGTGGTCAATGGCGATCGACGTCTACGTCTACTGATCCTCGGACGGTAGGGTTTCACCTATCTTCTCTGTATTCACCCCTTGGGTGGAAGTCGTGGGAGGAAATTGTTATAGAGTTTTTGAGAGCGAAGAATGATGCGCCGCTTCTCAAGACGTTCGTCAATACTGTCCTTGGAGAGACTTGGGAAGAAGAAATTGGGGCGAAGATCGGTGCCGAATCTTTGTCCGAACGAGCCGAGTTTTACCCTGCGGGAGAGGTGCCGAGTGGTGCCAATATCCTTACTGCGGGTGTTGACGTTCAGGACAACCGGGTCGCAATCGGCCTTTATGCCTGGGGAACAGGAGAGGAATGTTGGTTGATAAGTCATACAGAGATTTACGGAGATCCAGCGGGAATGAAACTATGGTCACAAGTTGATGACGTACTACTTAGAGACTATCCGCGTCAAAACGGTGGTCAGTTAAGAGTGAATGCAATAGGTGTGGACTCCGGCGGCCATTACACTTCCGAGGTGTATGCGTATGCGAGAGGCCGAAAAGGAAAAGGTGTTTTTGCTTTGAAGGGGCAGTCAATAAGGAACAAACCGCCGATTGGGAAGCCTTCAAGAGTTGATATCAATTATAAGGGGCAAGTTCTAAAAAATTCAGCAGAAGTTTTTCCAGTTGGTTCAGATACGATCAAAAGTACACTTTTTGGACGTTTAAAACATAATGAGCCTGGTGTTGGCTATATACATTTTCATGCTGAGGCGGGCCATGAATATTTCAAGCAACTGACATCAGAGAGGCAAGTAATTCGATATGTAAAGGGTTTTGCAATTCGAGAATGGAAGAAAAGAGCAAGTGATCGAAACGAAGCACTTGATTGTTTCGTCTATTCATATGCTGCTTTGCACTATCTTTATATGAGATATAACCGCAACACAATTTTTTCTCAATTTGAAAAGAAGCTAGAGAAAGAGCCAAAAGGAGGAGAAAAAGATGATTTAACGTCAAATAAGCCGATAGAATCTGCGTATAAACCTCCTCAACGCAGGATGCAGCGTCCTAGTCCTTCATTCGTTACAAGCTGGTGAGTATCCTTGTTCCCGATTTGATCTATCCAGCGGATACGATTATTTTCGATGTTCCCTCATTTACTGATCCCGTTGGAGGTACTGTTGATAATACGAATTATGCGTTGAATTGGTACGCAAGAACTAATACGGCATCAGAAGGAGCAACTATTACGGGAGCAGATGAAGGGAGTGGTTGGCGTTGCACTGTTCCATCTTCAACGACTACAACCTTTGATGCTGGGACTTGGACTTGGCAAGCAATAGCAACTTATGGCTCGTTGAGGTATACAGCAGGCCGAGGACAATTCACTGTTAAGGCTTCTGCTTATTACATTGGGACACCTGGAGCTTTTGATGATCGGTCTCGTGCTGAGATTGATTTGGGATACGTTGAGACTGCTGTTCGTACCTTGTCCGAAGGTGGAATGGTTCAGGAATATACGATTGGTGGACGTAGCCTGAGACGATACAAAATGCAAGAGTTACTTCAGTTACGCGCTGAGCTTGTTCAAGAAATCAATATGGAAAGACGAAAAGAAAAGATGCGTCAAGGTCTGGGTAATCCAGGTTTAGCAAAAGTGAGGTTCACCTAATGGCATTTCTTGGTTTCGGTCGCGTAAATGAGCTCAAACAAGAGCTAAATGACTCTAAAGCGCGTAATGCGAACTTAAAACGCGCTTATGCCGCTGCTCAAAATAATCGGCTTACGTCTGATTGGGTTAGTCAGTCGACTTCAGCTGATAGTGAAGTTAAGGGCAGTATTAAGTCTGTTAGGAATCGTGCGCGGCAATTAGTACGAGATAGTGACTTTGCAAAGGCTGCTTTAAGAGCTGTTCGAAATAATGTAGTTGGAACAGGAATCAAGATGCAATCGCAGGTACGCATGAAGCGTGGCTCGCGTCTTGCAACAGAAGTCAACACAAAAATTGAACAGGCATGGAAGCGTTGGGGATCAGCTAAACGTTGTCATGCCGGTGGAAAACTTTCATGGACTGATGTTCAACGTCTTGCAATCACTTCGACACTTGAATCAGGTGAATGTTTTATCCGTTTCATTCGTCAACCTTTTGCTGATAGCAGAGTTCCATTTGGACTGGAAATCATTGAATCTGATTTATTAGATGACGATTACAACGGGAAAGAGCCGAATGGGAATCAGGTTCGTATGGGAGTTGAAGTTGACAAATGGGATAGACCAGTTGCATATCATTTTCTTGATTTTCATCCAGGCGACTATCAATTTTCTTATGCAAATACAGGAATTAAAAAACGTGTTCGCGTGCCAGCAGAAGATGTATTACATCTTTATTTAATTGAACGTCCTGGTCAGACAAGGGGGATGAGTGCATTCGCTTCAGCGATTATGCGTTTACGAAATCTAAGTGGGTTTGAAGAATCCGAGATTGTTGCGGCTCGTGCAACAGCATCAATGATGGCTTTTGTAAAAACGCCGGATCAGGATCTTTTTGAGGATGGAAATTATGATCAGGAATCAGTTTTAGATTTTGCTCCTGGTTCTATCCGTCGCTTGGCACCTGGAGAGGAGATGCAATTCTTCTCGCCTAATCGACCTGATGATGGGTTTAGTCCTTTTGTTCAACAGATGTTGAGAGCTGTTGCAGCTGGAGTGGGTTGTTCGTATACGCAAGTTAGTTCTGATTTTTCACAATCAAATTACAGCTCATCTCGGCTTGAATTGCTTGAAACGAGGGCGCACTATCGCACTTTGCAGCAATACATAATTGAGGCGTTATGCCAAGAGGTCTATACACGCTGGCTTGAAATGGCTGTCATGTCAGGCGCGTTAGATTTACCTGGGTATGACATTGATCCAGAGAGATATGAAGAATGCAAATGGCTGCCTCCTGCAGCTCAATTTGTTGATCCTCAAAAAGAAGCAGAAGCTTATAAATCTTTAGTTCGAAGTGGTGTGATGACGCTTTCTCAAGTCGTTGCTCTTCATGGTGGTGATTTTGACGAACAGATGCGTCAAAGAGAAAGAGAAGTCAAAGCAACGAAGAAAATGGGGCTTGTTTTAGATACTGATCCAGGTCAAGTTTCAAATAATGGAGTTCTTCAGCCTTCGTTACTTACTGCTCTAGAAGAAAATACATCTACTGAAAATGAATCACAGTTGGACCAATTAGACTAATATCAAGATTATTTACTAAATCCATGAGTAGAGGGAAGCGAACTGCTAAACGCAGAGGGTTTACTGCCAAGCGTTCGGCAGCTGTTGCTGAGCCTCCGGCTTTGATAAAGGTCGATCCAATCAGATCTGTTGAAACTCCCGAACAGATTCTTGTTGAAGAAACTGTTAGCGAAGAAGTTTCTACTCCTGAGGAATTAATTGAACAAGAGCGTGATTTAACTTCTGAATCACACAAAAGAGCTCATACAACTGAATTTATTCGTTCTAAGAACGATGATCGTGTTGTTGAATTTCCCTTTGCTAGTGAAGCACCAGTGGAGCGAATGTATGGGACAGAGATCTTAGAGATAAGTGAGAAAGCAATGGATATGTCGCGACTTAATACAGGTGCTCCATTACTTTTTCAGCATGACGCTGATAAAATTGTTGGAGTGGTTGAGAAGGCTTATATAAAGGGCAAACGTGGCTTTGCCCGTGTCAAGCTCGCTAATAATGAGCTTGGACGTGAAATGCAGGAGCTGATTTCGGATAACATTATCCGCAATGTCAGCTTCGGCTACAAGATCAATGAAATGGAAGCCGACAAGTCAACATCACCTGTGACTTATCGCGCAACCGACTACCAACCTTTTGAATTATCTTTGGTAACTATCCCAGCAGATTTCAAAAATGTTGGCATTGGTCGTGCCCTCACTAACAATGAAGGCACTGAACTAACGGCCTCAGTCGTTACAAGTAAACCCAACCGAGAACCAACCGTGGAACAAACCCTCGAAAAAGAGGCTGCTATCCGCGCTGAGGCCAGTCAGGCCAAAGCCAAGGAAGTAGCTGAAATGATTGCTCTTGGTCAAAGAACCAAGAATGTTGATTTAGCTCAGGATTTTATTTCAAACTCACGTAGTTTGGAAGAACTTCGCTCTGCACTTCTCGAAAAGATGGGTGTTGAGGAGAAGCCTATTACTCCTAAAGATACTGAGATTGGATTAACAGAAAAAGAAACTAGAGAGTTCTCTTTTCTTAGAGCACTTAAAGCTCTTGCTCATCCAAATGATAGAGAGGCACAAAGAGCTGCTGCTTTTGAATTTGAAGTAAGCGCTGCTGCTCAAGCAAAATCTGGTAAAGAAGCTCGTGGCCTTTTGGTCCCTGCTGACATACTTGGTTACTCAAGAAGAGATTTAACAGTTGGTTCTGCCTCTGGTGGTGGTGATTTAGTACAGACAGATCTCCTGTCTTCTTCATTCATTGATCTGCTACGTAAAGCTCTTGTTTTACAATCAGCAGGTGCAAATGTCTTGACTGGATTGGATGGAATGGTTGCAATTCCGCGTCAAAGTGGTGGAGCGACTACTTACCATGTTGCAGAAAATTCTAGTATCACTGAAAGTGCATTAACAGTTGATCAGGTTGCTTTACAACCTAGAACAATTGGTGCTCTGACTGATTATTCTCGTCGTCTTTTACTTCAATCAAGTATAGACATCGAAAATCTTGTGAGACAGGATTTAGCGCAACAGATTGCTATTGAAATTGAGAACCAAGCTATCAATGGCGTTGGTACAGAGAGCAAGCCTCTTGGTATTTTGAATGTTTCTGGCATTAACACTGAATCAGGTGTTGCTGCATTCAGTGACTTTGTAAATGCTGAAGCTGCTCTTGGAACAGACAACGCTTTACTTGGCAATCTTGGTTATTTGATGAACTCAGCTCTTCGTGGAACCATGAAGACAACTGAGAAAGCATCTAGCACTGGTCAATTTGTTTACGAAAGCGACAACACCATCAACGGTTATCCCGCTTACGTTTCTAATTCAATGCCAGCTAGTACTGCAGTCTTTGCAAACTTCAGTGACATCATCATCGGCCTTTGGAGCGGGCTCGACATTATGGTCGACCCTTACACAGGTTCTGCTGCTGGAACTGTTCGTGTAGTTGCAATGCAGGATTATGACGTAGCTGTTCGTCATCCTGAGTCCATTTGCAAGCTGTCCTGATTCATTAGGAGCCTCTTATGCGTATTCAAATCACACGTTCAACGATTGTTGACATGCATCCGGTCAGCGTTGGCGACTTCGTTGAGACTTCTGAACGAACTGCCAGGTTGTTGATTGGACTGAATAAAGCAATTGAGGCTCCTGTGCTTCAGAATGTGGTCATAACTCCTGATGTCGAAGAGACACCAGTAAAGAAAAAACCAACTCCAAAACGTCGAAAAGCCAATGGCAATTCTAAACCTGGGTGATAAGACAACTCATGTTGCTCTTAGAGCCAATTCATTAGGCAACTCAACCGCTACCGGTTCTGCTGTTGACCTACTCGCTTATGAAGGCGACATGATTGTTTTCCTCGATGCTTCGGCTGGAGGATCTTCAATCACTTATGCGGTAAAACTCACTGAATGCGATACATCTAGTGGAACATATGCTGATGTTTCTTCAGGTGCTTTCACTACGAGTGATGCGAATACCGCAACTGCTCAGAAGATGACTTTGAACACTAACGATTTAAAGCGTTATGTGAAGCTTGTTTGCACCGTTGCTGGTGGGACAGGTACTGGTTATGTCTCTGTTAATGCCTTCGCTTCTGAGAAGTACGGAGCTTAATTAGATGGCTTTTGTCGCAACCCCTGATGCATTCCTTGCTGACTTTGGCAAAACATGTCAAATAGGCAGCGGTTCTACATTTAAGGGGTTGTTAGACCAAAGCGGAGAAGCTATCGCGCGTGGTATGGCGACCTCGGTTGAATATTTGCTAACGGCAAAGACTTCTGATGTGTCGTCTGCTGCTCGCGGTACAGCCCTTACTGTTGATTCAGTGAATTACACAGTTCGAGAAAATTTACCAATGGATGATGGGGTTTTTTCTGAAGTACTTCTCAGCAAGGTCTAATGGCTGATTCACGTAGAGAATTAATCCTTGCTCGTCTAAAGACAAATTTAGATGCGATTTCTGGGGTGACTATTTATAGAAGCAGGGTTGAACCTATAAGTCGATCTGAAACACCTGCTATTTCAATTGAACCAGTAAATGATATACCAGACAATACAAGCTTTTATGACAAAATTGATTGGACATTGCGAGTACGTGTATCTACTTTTGTTCGTGCTGCAATTCCTGATGACACATCAGATACTTATACGCAAGCAGTACATTTAAAATTAATGGCAGATCAAACAGTCAACAGCTATGCTCTTGACTTAACTCCTGATCGTACAGATTTTGATTTGATTGAAGCTGATATTCCGCTAGGTATTATCAGCCAAGACTTCTTAGTGCGTTATCGCACAAGTCGAACTGATTTAACTTCTGCTTAAAACATGGCTAAAATCGACATAGAAACACCTAATCCCGGTGCAGGTGGAACTTATCTGTTCGATCCTAAAACTGGGAAAAGTAAACTGATCCCAGAAACCGAAACTCCTACTGACAATGGCACTACTAACAAGGAAGACTTGGCTCCTGGCCAAGATTGAGAGTTCTGAAGGCTCAGACCCGACTCCTGTTGGGGGATCTAATGCTATTCAGGTCACTAATGTTGACATCACACCTATTGAGGCTGACAACGTTCAGGCACCTTCTCTACAAGGTTTTTTAGGGAATAGCACAAGAGGAACAGTCTTAGCCAACAAGAGAGTCAGTGTTAGTTTCGATGTCGAATTGTCCGGCTCTGGATCTGCGGGAACGGCGCCAGGATACGGCCCATTGCTCAAAAGCTGCGGTCTAAGCGAAACCGTCGTAAGTTCCACGTCTGTTACTTATGCTCCTGTTTCTGCCTCTTTCAGTAGTTGCACTATTTATTGTTTCTATGATTTAACTCGTCATAAAATCACAGGTGCACGAGGTACTGTGACATTTAATCTTGTCGCAGGAGAAATCGCGTCAGCTAATTTTCAATTTGTAGGTGTATATAATGCGCCTGATTCAACTGATATGTCAGGAACTTGGACTCTTGCTAATCAAGCGGCGGGTCTAGAAGTTAACAATACAAATGTCACAACTGCGACCTTCCACGGTGCAACTTCTCAACGGATTGAATCTTTTGATTTAGCGTTGAATAATGAATTGGTTTTCAAAGAAACTGCTTCAAGTCAGCAGTCTTTACTTGTAAATCGTGCTCCGGGTGGAACTGCTGTTATTGAGGCATTAGACACCGCGACGACTGATTATTTTGCTAAGGCCGTTGCTGTTACCACAGGTGCAACTGATGTCATCTTGGGTGGAACAGCAGGAAATATCGTCAGGTTGAAAGCAGATCAAACAGACATTACTGGGGTCTCTTATGGAGACACTAATGGTGTTCGTTCTCTGAACATTCCCTACTTGGCACTTCCTACAACAGCAGGCAATAATGAGTTGAGTTTAATTTACACCTAGCTGTATGGCTTTCGTCCTAAAAAAGAGTGCATCTGTCACTTGGCCAGTCGTCATCAAAAAAGGTTCTGATGGTGGCAAGTTCAAGGAACATAAATTCAATGCACTCTTTAAGGAAATTGGGCGAGAAAGATTTAATGAATTGATTGATGAAGGCGATGAAGCTTTAACAGAAGAAATTCTGCTGGGATGGGATGGGATTAAAGATGAAGAAGGAAATTCTATTGAATTTAATAAGGAGAATAAAAAGATATTGCTTGATGATTTCACTGTGATGAAATCAATTATTGAATGTTATGGACAATTTATTACGGGCGGTGTCGAAAAAAACTAGAAGAGGCTGCGAGATACTGGGTTAATGGTGGTGTTGTAGATGAACGTGTTGTTTCATTAGAAGCGTTTGGTGCAACTCCTGAACAAATCGCAGCCGCTAAAGCAGAAGTAGTCGAAGATCATTTTGAAGTATGGGAAGTGAATTGGGAAATTGTCATGATGTTTATTCGACTGTCTACGCAATGGACGGTAAGTATGAGTGGGTTAACTGGATTAAATTACTCATCACTCGAATACCTCTGTAAACTGTATGGAGTAAAGGATGAACGAGTCCTTTTTGAAGGCATTCAAATTATGGAAATGTCTGCTCTGTCCTGTATGAATAAGAAGAAGTAATGGCTAATGCTTCGACCGAATTAAAAATCAGGTTGTCAACGCCTGGAGCAGAGAAACTTCCAGGCTTAGCACGATCTTTTCAAAAGTTTGGATTTGATGTAAAAAAAGCTGGTTTAAGCGTTACAAAGCTTGGTTTAGAGCTGAAGAAGCAGCAGGCAACAGGGATTAAAAGTATTAATAACACAAGAGCATTATCAAATACATGGAAAGAACTAGCGAATAGTGTTGAGTTTGGAAGCAGAGCATTCAGAGTTGCAACTGCTAGGGCCGCAAGACTTGATAAGGAACTTGCAAAAATGCAAGGGAGAAGAGGTGGATTTGGAGCAGGAGCAAAGATAGGTGGAACAATAGCGGCGGCTGGTGTTTTTGGCGGACCAGCTGGTGCTCTTGGTGCGACCCTTGGCGGTGTTACTGGTGGTGTTGAAGGTGCTGTTACTGGTGGAGCTTATGGTGCAATCGTTGGTTCAGCATTGAGTGGTATTGCGGAAACTGCAACTTATGCGGCTCAATTACAAAAACAACGTCTTGCATTGCGTTTAGTAATTGGAGACAATGATAGGTATGCAGAATCACTTGCATTTGTTGCTGAGAAAAGTGACAAATTAGCCATTCCGCAAGATGTTTTAACTCGTCAATTTACTCAGTTATCGGCTTCTGTTTTAGGTGCTGGATTAGAAGTTAATGATGCAGAACGAGCTTTTGTTGCTATTGCTTCTGGTATTAGGGGAACTGGTGGAAGTTTAGAAGATATGAGATCTGCTCTAGTTGCGACTAGTCAGGTGTTTAGTAAGGGCAAGGTATCAGCCGAAGAATTGAGACAACAACTCGGCGAAAGACTGCCCGGTGCCTTTACTTTATTTGCTGAGTCAATGGGTAAAACGCCTGCAGAGCTGGATAAAGCTTTAGAAGGTGGAAAAGTTACTTTGCAAGATTTTGTTACTTTTACTGAAACTTTAATTCAAAAATATGGAAGTTCTGCAGAATTACTTGCTCAATCAACCGCTGCAGCTGGCGATAGAATGGCAAAATCGCTCGCGGATCTAAAAGAAAGTGTTGGTACATTATTGCAACCAATAGGTGCTTTATTACAAGAGCAACTAATTGATGGTATTGATCTTTTAGATAATGCCTTTACTTCAATATTAGAGAATTTACCAACATTATTAAATTGGTCAAAAGCACTTTTAAAAGTTGCTGGTTTGTATGTTGCTACTTGGACTGGATTAGCAGCCGGAAAAGCTTTAGTGACAGTTATTAAAGCTTTTCAGACACTTCGTAAAATAGATTTACAGAGATTAGCAATAGAGAAAGCAAGGGCTGCCTTGCAAATAGGAGCTTCTATGAAGAATCCGCTTCTAGCAATAGGGGTTGGTGGAGGCGCCTTTCTTGCGATCAATGCAGCGATTGATTATGCAATTAAAGGCACAGAAGATCTCTTTGAAAATATTGATGGGATTGGAATGAGTATAGAACAAACTGGACAGAAGCTTGAGACTACTGCGGAAAAATCTGAATCCCTCTGGTCTTCTATGCAAAATGGTGCATTGGCTTATAGAGATTCAGTTAAAAGTATTTTCGTAGAGATTGCAGATGTTACTCAAAAAGCTTTTCAAAGTATGGAAGATCAACTCGTTAATTTTGTAACTACAGGAACTTTTGAATTTAAAAAGTTTGCTCAATCTGTTATCAATGATTTAATCAGAGTTTATATAAGACAATCAATGGTTGCTTCTATTAGTAGTGGTGGCCCATTAAGTTTCCTTGGTGGATTGTTTGGTGGTGGTGGTGGTGGTGGCACCTCAGGGATTGGGCCTATTTCTTCTGGCAGTCAATATGCCTCTTCTTTGGGCGCTAACGCTTTAGGGAATATATATGCTCAGAATGGTATTCAGAAATTTGCTCGTGGTGGCATCGTCTCGAGTCCAACGCTCTTTAAGTTTGCGAATGGCACTGGACTTATGGGTGAAGCTGGACCTGAAGCAATTATGCCTTTACGTCGAGGTCCAGGTGGACGCTTAGGTGTTGAATCTGCTGGAGGAGGCACTAGCGTAGTTGTTAATGTTGATGCTTCTGGATCTTCTCTTGAAGGCGATGGTCAAGGTGCAAAACAATTAGGATCTGCGATGGCTGTTGCGATTCAGCAGGAACTTGTTAGACAACGACGTCCTGGTGGTCTCCTTTACGCATAAATCATGGCTGCTTTTCCTACTACTGTTAGTCCTTCTTATAACTTTTCAAAGAAAAGTGCTCCTAAAGTCAACCGTGCTGAATTTGGATCAGGGTATTCTCAGCGGGCAACATTTGGGATAAATCAAAATCTTAAAGTTTTAGATTTAAAATGGGAATATATTACAGAAACTCAAGCGGATGAAATAGAAACATTCCTTGACGCTCGTGGTGGTACAGAGAATTTTGACTTCACTGCGCCAGGAGAGGGTTCAAGTTCTAAATATATTTGTAGTGATTGGCAAAAAGATATCCCATACCCTACTGTTGCCACGATTTCAGCATCTTTTGAACAGGTAGCAGAAGCATGACAACAGTTCCTCAGTCGATACAAGAACAAATTCAATTACTTGCTCCTTCTGCTGTTATTGAGTTATATCAATTACATTTAACAACAGCTGTTAATGGTTTAGAGGCTTCCTATTATTTTCATGCTGGCACTAATGAATTGAGTGCAGATGTTCAATTTAATAGTATTACTTATAGTGCAACGCCTTGTGAGGTTTCTGGTTTTACAAAAAGCACGAAGGGAACTCTCCCAAGACCAAGTTTTACAGTGGCCAATGCAGATAATGCCATCTCGTCAATACTATTAGCCTGTAATCCTTTAAATGCAAGACTTCAAAGAATCCAGACGTGTGTTAAATTTTTACCTGGAGTTAACTTTTCATCAGGATCTAATGCCACTGCCGATAACAGCGCAGTTTTTGACGCAAATGATAATTGGTATATTGATCGTGTTGCCTCAGAAAATCCTACTTCAGTAACATTTGAACTCACAAGTAAACTTGATCTAACGAATTTACGCTTACCTCGTCGTCAGGTGCTTGAACATTGCCCGTGGGTTTATAAAGGTGAACAGTGTGGATATTCTGGCTCAATATATTTTGATACTAATGACGAAAGTGTCAATTCAGCCGCTAATGACAAATGTGGTCATAGATATAGGAGTTGCGCCTTGAGATTTAATTCTGGCAATCTGCCTTATGGTGGATTTCCTTCAAGTAGGCTTCAAATGTGACGGAATCTTTTAAGAATAAAGCTGAGCAACATGCATTAGAAATCAAGCCGAAAGAATCATGCGGTGTTGTTGTTAATGGTCAATACTGGCGTTGTCGAAATATTGCGGATAATCCAGAGGATGATTTTGTTTTAGATCCAAGGGATTATGCAATGGCTCGAACCTTTGGTTCTATTGAAGCAATCGTCCACTCTCACCCGCAAGGTGGGCCAGCCAGTGAAGGCGATTTAAAATCTCAACGTCAATCAAAGATAACTTGGTATATCTTCTCTATTCCTGAGAATCAATGGTTGACTATCAATCCTTAATCGGTAGGGAGTGGGAATATTCTGAATTTGATTGTTATACCTTAATGCGTGATTATTTTGCATTATTAGATGTCAAGTTGCCTCGATATGTCAGACCTGCAAATTTAGAAACATGTGAAAGTATCTTTTTAGATCAGTTACCTAAAAAAGGTTTTGGAGAAGTCCCTTTCGAAAAAAGACGACCTGATGATGTTTTGATAATGCGTTTAGGAACAAAAAATCCTATGCATTGTGCAATCCTTTTGCCTGATCTTCGAATTTTGCATCAAAAACAGGATTCCCTCTCCTGCATAGAGGCATTAAACTCTTACTATATAAAAAGAACAGAGGCAGTTTTTAGATATGCAGCGTGTCTTGCTCCTAGATGATTTAGGAGAAAAATTCGGCGCTGTACATCAGTACCACAACCTTCGTACGCCTGTTGATGCAATAAGACTCCTGTCAATTAACTACCCAGAATTTGCTAAGCACTTAATTCAATCAGGAGAAAATGGAATTGGATATAGAGTCGTTCAAGCCGAAACAGATCTGAGCTTAGAAGATATGACGCTGCCTTTTGGTAGCAGGGATTTGATTATCACTCCTGTAATTACGGGTTCAGGAAGGGGAGCAGGAATGATCATTGCCGGTATAGCACTGGTCGGTCTGGCAATTTTAATGCCGAGTTCAGTTGTTGCTTGGAAAGGTACAGGCTTTGCTGCAGGTGTGGGCAAGGGTCTTACCGCTGCTGCTATCGCAACTGGTGGGAACGTAGGTATTGCTCTTGCCTTGGGAGGTATTTCCCAGATGCTTTCGCCACAGGCTGAAGCCGCACCAAGGTTTGGCACGGCGTCGCAAACTATGGATAATGGACCAACAAGTATTACTAGAGGCTCAGATGGTAAACAGAGTTATGCTTTTACCGGGCCCGCAAATAGTGTTGGAGTAGGCCAAACAATCCCTGTTGTATACGGAAAGGCTCTGATTGGTAGCCATATTATTTCAGCTGATATCGAGGTAACAGATACATCAGATCCAGTTAAAAATTATATAGAAACTCCTGGTGTGAAAACAATGACTGTTGCGGGAGAAGAACTAGACAACACATTACAAGAGACTAATGGGATTAAATCGAGATTATGGACCCAGGCTTGGGGCGGTGTTGATTACATGGACGGCCCTATTAAATACGATATTAAGCTAAATAAAGTCGGAAGGACTCACTTGGGGAATGTCACCGGAGAGTTTGACGAAAATTATCCGGCACATAGGTTTCAAATGTTCTTTGAATTGCCTAGTGGTTTATCTAGTAATGTCTCCGGTACTTCTTCTACTAAAATCGATGGTTATATTCAATATCGAATAACAGTAGATAATTTAGATGGATATGGCCGGGTTGGGAATATCCCTATAACGGTGCAAGGCTTATTAAATGATACTCAAAGTTATAAATGGATGGTACAGATGCAATATGGAAAAATTGCAGAAAAAGACAATTACGGTGTATATATAGAAATTTTAAATTATCGTGCCACCTTACCAACTAATATTTTGCGAGTACATGATATGGGTTACAACTTCCATATTAGACCTTAAACAAAATGGGACTCAATAGCACCAGTGTAATTAAAATTGTTGATTTGCTTTGTGAAGGACCAATCAAAGGGATTGTTGGTGGAGATGGAGGCGTTTATATAAATGAGACACCAATAGAGGATTCTAAAGGTGTTGATAATTTCGACTCTAATTCCGTTAATTGGGATTTCAGAGTAGGTGGTCGTACACAAGCTAAATTAACTAATTATTTAGACAATGGGACAGCAATATTAAATGATGTTAATGCAGAAGTAGGGGCTAATTACAGCGAGACTGTTAATGCAAGTAATGAAGTATCAAGCAGAAATTATGGTGAAGGTTTTGTTACTAGGTCAATTACTGATACTGCTTCAGATTCTTTTCATTGTATCTTTACGATTCCTGCTTTGTTTTCGACGGCTCAAGAGGGTTTGGCCAAGGGACAATTATTTAACGCTAGGGTTCGTCTGATTGTTTATGTAAGAGGGCAAGGACAGGCATATAAAGGTGTGTATGATCGAACTATTACAGGAGTAAGCACTACTGAATATCAGATTAAAACACCAAAAATAAAGCTTCCTGGCGATGGCCCGTGGGATATAAAAGTATTAAAGAAAACAGCAAAAGAAGCAGATTTTGAGATTAAATATACAAACTTTAGCGATGTTTCTCAAAAAATACCGTTAGCACAAAATAGAGGGAACAGAGCTATTTGGACAAGTTTGGTTGAGAAAAAAGAATTGAGGATTGCCTATCCGTATACAGCGTGCGCTGGCCTTAGGTTATCAACAAAAGCTTTTAATTCACTTCCTACAAGAGCTTATTTGGTAGAAGGTCTAAAGGTAAGTATTCCAGCAAATGCAAATGTTAGAGAAGACGGTTCTCTTAATTTTATTGAGGGCAATGAATTTACAGGTGAATTAAAAGAAGGTCAATATACAAGTTGCCCCGTTTGCGCATTTTACGACATGCTTACAAGTACGAAGCATGGGGCGGGTGATTTTCTTTCAAAGAGCGATGTCAATTGGATAGATTTATATCCGTTAGCGCAATATGCTAATCAACTTGTCAGTACGCCAGATGGTGGCACAGAACCCAGGTTTTCAATTAATACAGTTATCGGTGTCCAGGCTGATGCATATTCAGTCATTCAAGATCTAGCCAGTGTTTTTAGGGGGATGACTTATTGGGCCTCATCCGCAATTCAAGTTGTTGGTGATCATGGCAACTTAGACGGTACAGATATCACTCCAGTACATTTATACAATAATGCTAATGTTTTAGAAGGCACTTTTACCTATTCAGGAACGTCATTAAAAACTAGAAGTACATCACTAAAGATAAGATATAACGATCCTAACTTCTTTTACAAAAGTAATTATGTAATTGTAGAAGATTATGATTTGATTACTAAATATGGATATCAAAGAAAAGAGATAATTGCCTTTGGTTGTACATCTAAGTATCAAGCTCAAAGAATGGGCAGGTGGCTCATGGCTGCTGAGGAGTTAGATCAAGAAGTTATCTCTTTTACAACAGGGCTCGAGGGTGTTGCTGTATTCCCTGGTCAGGTCTTTTGGGTTGCGGATCTAATGCGGCAAGGTCAGCGGTTAGCTGGTCGCATAACTTCAACATCAACGAATCAAGTAACAGCTGATGAGAGTATTACTCTCCCAAGTGGGACAGGTCATACATTAACGTGCATAATGCCTGACGGTGATGTAGAGACTAAAACAATATCATCAGTTGATGGAACAACTATCAATATTAATGGTACTTTTAGTGCTGCTCCACAGGTGAATAGTGTCTGGAGTATTGCCTCAAGTAGTGTCACGCAACAAAAATACAGATGTTTAAGTATTAATGAGAATGGGGATGGAACCTATTCGATCGTAGGGACACAGTTTAATGATTCAATATATAAAACCGCCGATACTGGGTCAGATTTAGAATTTGAGGATGTAACAACTTTCGATGATATACCTTTAAAACCTACAAATTTAGTTGTTAATTACTCAATAATAAGAGTTAACAACAAAGATGCGAATCGAATAACTTTCAGTTGGTCGAGAGGTACGAATGGGCCTGCTATTTCTTTTAATGTGAGATGGCAATTAGGAAATGGAAACTTTACAGAAGTTTCAACCAATAATACATCTTGGAATATCGATAGTGTTCCAGCTGATTTGTCATTGACTATGGAGGTCAGGGGCGTAGGGCCTGAACCAAATAACAAAAAGTCCGGTTGGTCAACTAAAGTAATCTCTACGCCAAAAGCCTCAACTGGAGACAGTGTTGGTGGTGGTGATGCTGAAACTGTTTCAGTTGTTGAGTTACCACCTAATCCTGAAGATGTAACTATTCAAGCCTCAACTGCTGGGGATACTGTTACTCTTCGTTGGGATATTACAGCTGATTATGGGAAAAACCATTCTTCTTTAACTGCAATTATTCGACATTCAGGGAAGACTGATGGAACTGGAACCTGGTCAGATAGCACCTTATTAAGAGAGCTTCAGGCTATTGGTAAATCAATAACTTTACCTTTGCTAGAGGGTGAATATATGATTAAATTTGAGGATGAAGATGGTAATAAATCAGCCAGTGAAGTTTCAGCTTTAATTGATATCCCGGATAGTATCCCTAGATTTAGTCATATTGTTAGAAGAGAAGATCAAGACACTCCACCATTCCAAGGCCAAAAAGAAAAAGTTTTTTATAGTTCAGAATATGATGCTTTATGTTTAGATGGAACTGATTATTGGGACGACAAGGCAGGCGATATTGATGATTGGGGTGATATTGATTTCCTCGGAACTCTTAATTCTTCCGGGACATACACCTTTAACAGCATCGTCGATTTAGGTGGTGTATTTGGAGTTCTCTTCAAAAGAAAATTAATTACCAGGGGAATTTATCCGGCAGATTTAATTGATTCAAAGACTGCAAATATAGACCGTTGGTCCGACTTTGATGGTGCTCTCCCTGATGCAACAACAGCAGATCTTTATTTTAGGAAAAGCAATGATGCTTCAGCTGATGATGATCTTTTGACAGAGGACGATGATTATTTATTGCTAGAAGATGGCTCAAAAATTCTCTATGAATCGAACCAAACATATGGCGAATGGACACCAATGGAAAGCTCTCGTTATGTGGGTCGAACATTTCAATTCAAAGTTGATCTCAAATCGACAGACACAGATCAAACACCGTTAGTAGACGAATTGGGCTACACAATGCAATTTGAACGACGTACCGCTTCTGATTCTATGGCTAGTGGTGCGGCTAGCAAAACGGTGACTTATACACAAGCATTTTTTGCTACTCCCAAGATTGGCATCACTGCTTCTAATATGGCTTCAGGTGATTACTATGCAATATCGTCTGAAACTGCTAGTGGATTTACGATACACTTTAAGAATAGTTCAGGTGCTTCTCAGGATCGTACATTCTCTTATCAGGCGAATGGATACGGTGCAGCGGAGAGTTGAACATGTCTCCTTAATCAACACCAAGTAATCCCAGATCCTTTTGTTCTCACTGTATTATGTCAACCCACGATTATTCTATAGCCAACCAATCAGGCTCAAGTTTTAGAAGCGATTTGAACAATTGCTTATCTGCAATTGTCGGATTGAATAATAATGCAACAGCGCCATCAACCACTTTTGCTTACATGCTCTGGGTTGATAGTAGTAATAATCTTATAAAAATTAGAAATAGTGCTAATGATGCGTGGCTTACTTTATTAACAACTGCGGGTGGAATTGATGTAGATGCCGCATCAAATTTCAATGAAGATGTTACGTTCGTTGGTGCTACTTCTGGCAGAGATTGCACATGGGATAAATCAAATAATGCACTTGAGTTTGCAGATAATGCAAAGATCAAGATTGGTTCGTCATCTGACTTCTCCCTCTACCACGATGGATCTGATTCATTTCTAAATGATTCGGGAACAGGAGCTTTGCGAATTGTAAGTAATCAGACTAGAATACAGAATGCAGCCGGTGATGAAAACTGCGCTAAATTTAATGAGAATGGGAGTGTCGATCTTTATTACGATGGTACAAAGGAATTAGCCACGATTAGTGGTGGAGTGTCTATACCAAACGAATTAATATGTGGAGCTACTTCTTCTGAGGATGACACCTGTTTAATTCAATCAATTGGTAATTCAAACACTAATCATATTCTTTTGCATAATATTTCAGCATCTGATGGGGATCATGCTGGATACAGCAAACTAAAATTTAGTCGTACTAGAAGTGGCGGTGAAAGTTCATCAGTTTCTGAAGTATTTTGCTACCACCCAGGGACAGGAGACGATGATAAAGGAGTTTTAGGTTTTAAATCAAACAGCGGTAGTGGCTTGGTAGAAAGAGCTGTCATTGCCGCAACTGGTCATTTGAAAGCTAAAAGTACAGGCGACTATAAAGCTATAGACGGCTATTATCATGAATTAATTAATGCAACTGATAATAATAACGTTCTCTACGTTAGACATTCCGGCAGTTCAGGTAATCAATATGGAGTAGTAATAAATCACACAAATGATCATAACTCTGCTTCAACTTATTTTCTTAGATGTTCAGGAGCAAGCACTGATAGGTTCGAAGTTCAAACAACAGGTAATGCCTACAATTCAAACAATACATGGGGCTCGCTATCTGATGTAAAGCTAAAAGAAAACATTGTCGATGCAAAATCACAATGGAACGATATAAAGGGTTTAAAAATTAGAAACTTTAACTTTAAAACCGATTCTAGTAAGACAATGCTTGGTGTAGTTGCTCAAGAGGCCGAACTTATTTCACCTGGATTGATAGAAGAGAGCCCAGATACAGACACAACCGACTCAGGTGAAATTATTAATCTGGGAACTACAACCAAATACGTTAAATACTCGGTTCTATATATGAAAGCAATTAAATGTTTACAGGAAGCTATGGCAAAGATTGAAGTACTAGAAACCGAAGTTGCAGCACTCAAGGCTGGCTAATATAATACGAAGGTATATTAAACATTCATGCCTACACCGGAAGAGAAACTTTCTGATTACGAACGCCTATTAGAAGAGGGTGTTTCTAAAATCCAGACTCTTAATAAAGAGGTACAAACCAAACAGAAAGAAATCAATGACTTAACTCCTTTTGTCCTTGAGGCTCAAGGCGCAGTTAAGGCTTTAAAAGAGATTGTCGAAGAATCTTAGTAGACTGCATTTAAATTTCCTCAGGAATATGGCTTTAATTTGGCGAGTATCAAGAATTGATCGAGTTGCCTCCGAAAGCGGGTTAGATGATGTCTGTAAAAAGGTTCATTGGATAGCCGTCAAGACTGAAGTTTCTGGGGGTATTGCATATAAGGGCGATTCAACCGGTGTTAATTCTTTAGCGGAACCCGATTCAAAATCCTTTATTCCTTATGCTGATATCAAAGAAACAGATGCTATTAACTGGGTAAAGACACTTTTAGGTAGTGACGGAATAACAGCTGTTGAGGAAGAAATCGACAAGAAACTTCTAGACTTAAAACAAGTAGCTAGTACAAGAGGAGTTCCCTGGTAATGACCGACAGGAAAATCAGCGCCCTTTCCGCTCTAACTGACATGAGTGGGTCAGATTATTTTCCGCTTATTGATGCAAGTAGTAGTGATGACGCTACGAAAAATAGAAGAGCGACATATTCAACTTTGTTGCGCAGTATGCCCAACGGGAGTGCCTCAACACCTAGTTGTGGCTGGTTGTCTGATTCAGGGGAGACAGGCTTCTACAGAACTGCTGCAAATGAAATAGGTGTAACTACGAACCAGACATATATTGGAAAATTCACATCTGCTGGTTTTCAGCTTGGGACAGGTACTGCAACAGGTCAGTTGCATTTGTTTTCAGCAGATACCAGTGATCAAGTTGTAATAGAAAACAATTCCGCTGATGCCGATTCAGCTCCAGACCTCACGCTCTACAGAAATAGTGCTAGTCCTGCTACGTCAGACATCCTTGGTGCGATACAGCTTCGAGGTGAAGATAGTGCTGGAAATAGCTGTAATTATGCTTCAATTCGAGGAGAGATTGTCACCACAACAAACGGGTCAGAGGATGGAGCTCTTGATCTAATGAGTGTTGCAAGTGGAACGCTTGCGAGTCGTATTAGGTTGAGAAATCAATTTGTAGGTATACATCAAACGACACCTATCTATCCACTTGATGTCTTAACAGCAACTGGCGGAACGTGTCTGAATCTTGAATGTTCAAATAATGATGCGGCTACCGGTGCTGATTTAACGCTATTTCACCGGCGGGGAGCTTCAGGTGCTGGCCAAGCTTCAGATATTCTTAGCACTATTTGGTTCCGTGGAAAAAACGCCGCTGGGACTCCTGCGGCGACCGATTTCGCATCTATAAGGGCCACTATCATTGACGCCAGTGGCGGGACTGAGGATGGTCGTCTTGAATTTAATGTACTAACTGGAGGGTCATTAAATACGTTAATAAGATTAGATTCAGGTAATCTTAGCCTTGGTGCAGCAAATAAAACTATTACGATTGCAGATACAGCAAACTTGGTTTTCGATACCAGTACAGGCTCCAAGATCGGGACCGCTACGGGTCAGAAAATCGGTTTCTGGAATGCGACTCCGGTGGACCAACCCACCGCTGTCTCAGATTTAGCACATAGCACTAGTAGTGGTACATTACCGACCCCAGATGGAACAGTAAATATTAGTAATGCCGCATCTCCTACTAACGCTGAGCTTTTGGCTTACTGTTGTGAGCTCGAAGAACGGATTGAGGTTCTTCTTTCACGAATACGTGAGACGGGACTGATCGCAACTTAGTGTTGATATTATGCCGATGTAGCAAAGGAATTTATGCGTAAGGTTTTAGACGGTTTAGCCGTCGCATCATTTTTATTAAGTGCTGCTGTCTTAGGTAGTGGCGTCTATGGCTATCTTTGGATTACATCAGAAGACACTCAGGAGATGCTTAAGGAGAAAGCTATTGACGCCGTAAAGGGCGCTTTCCCTATTCCTGGTGGACTAACTGGACCAGCATTGCCAACCAAAAGCCCTGGATCAGCAAAGCCAGGGAGACCAAAACTTCCCTTTTAACTGAAGTCATGGAACCTCCAAATAGGGTTAGCTGTTGGAATTACAAGATTAGTAAAGTGGATCGTGTTGTAGATGGCGACACGATTGATATAACTATTGACTTAGGTTTTGATCTATCAATAAAACAACGAGTACGAATTGCTGGTGTAGATACACCTGAAAAACGCACCAGAAATTTAGCTGAGAAGAAGCTTGGTAAGGATGCTACTTACTGGCTCGAAGATAAATTAGACGATGCTGTTAATGACGGTTTCGATTTATCAATTCGGACGGAGTTGGGTAAAGGAGCAACTGGAAAATATGGAAGATTATTGGGATGGTTATACGTCGGTAGTGAAGGTCGTTCATTAAATGAGCAGATGGTAGAGGAAGGTTATGCGTGGGAGTATGACGGGGGAACAAAACAGAAAGATTTTGAAGAATTAAAAGTGATAAGGAGAGCTAAGGGTACGCTCGTTGAGTGAAGTTGGGGTAGAGAGGCTAGAGGTGGCTCCTATTGGGATTTATAAAATTCCACCTCCTAACAGTCTTCCATCAACGCCCCATATAACAAGACAACTTGATTTAACTAAACCTTCGTTTGAGTTTGTGGTTCCTACTTATGAACCGCTGCAATTCAATAGGAAGAAGATGCAATATGTCCAAAAAGCTCAACCACCTGCACCTTCTAATTCAGCGCCCCCGCCTGCAAGCACTCCATCTGTAAAGCCCCCAGAGATAGAGGTTGAATGTCCTGATCCGACCAATTTAAGAATTGGGGACATACGTAATTCAGAGTCAAGAGAGAAAGTTATTGGGCACAAAGTTGTTGATGGTAAATGTATTGAGGTCTATGCGCCTACAACTTTCGTTGATAAATACTTACCTTCCCCGAGTACTGCAGCAACCACGTTCGGAATAACAATCGTAGCAACTGCGGCCGCGAGTTTGACGCCTATCCTCACCAAGGCATTGAAACCAGCATTCAAGCAAATAATTACAAGAGTAAAGAAATTGTTTGGTAAAAAAATTGACCGGCCAAGTCTTTCTGAAATACGTGCTAATTCTTATCGGGAGAAGAAGGGACTCCCTCCTTTGAAGTAGGGATTTTGTGATTATGAGAAGGCAATACTCCCGGAGGATTTATAAGCTGAATATCAGCGCACAATTTCGATAATTCGCCTATAAAAACAATCCCATCTTTATATAAAGCATGGCATGTCTTGGCACGTGACATTTCATAGTTAAGTCGTTTGGCAGCCAGTGATGCTTCGTATAATTCGTTTTGTTTCGCCATAGATTCATGACACATCTTCACGGCTCTTCTATCTAAGGGAATACTAAAAGTTGCAGTTATACCAAAATTTTCTGCTGTATTAGATTGTTGCATTCCTGTTCGTACATTTTCATGGTAAAGAATACGGCCAGGATTATCGGGGATGCCATCACCTATATCTAGCCCATCTGCATCTATTAATCCAAAATTATCGCTTGTATCATATATAGGTTTTTGAAAGGATGGCTCGTACGGAGTCCCGAAAGAGAAGGTCTTGGAAAGGAAGGGGCTTATATTTAATGTTGCACCTTGGCACTGAATAGAAGGGCCTGATGAATAGGTAAATTGACGACTTGGAACAACCTGAACTGCCTGATTTGTCACCGAGCCCGTTGATTGAGATGTAGTATTTATACTTTGTGAGTAACAAGGAGAGGCGACAAATAGAGCCGCAATGAGTAACTTTCTCACTGAAATGTTGACGTTGTATCTGTAACTTGTTCTATTTCTGTTGTTCTTAAAATATGCACATAGCTTTCAACCCCTGGAGTCTCCAGAGTTTCATAATAAGAAAAGGCTTTCGAAGGATCAGTTATATTGTATTGAGGCTTATTTGAAAGATTCGGCATTACATATGTTGTCGCTGTTCCTTGCACAGAGCCACTCCCTTTTGTAAATCCTGCAGGTGAAATATTAGTAGTACTTGGGGTTAAATTTTCCCCACCCACGGTGAATTGATAACCCGTCCTATATCGGAACTCCTTAATGTCTTCTGTAACCGTACTTTTGACTTCTGTGTGACTATTTAACACACCTTGTGTGAAGTTTGGAACGATACTTTCTGCTTTAGCCAACGGACTAAATAACAGAATTGTAGTTATTAATGATGACGATCTGATAAACGAAGCCATATCAATCCGCTGATAGAAATCAAATAGAAAAGATATAGCCATATCATTAGTCGACCTGCAAAGTTGTTACTACTTGGCCAACGGCTGTACTGCCAGCACCTCCGGCTGTAATGGTAAGGACTTGAGGGCTTGTAATCGTTCCGGCGAGGCTTCCTGCAACGCCTGCTGCTGTAGAAGTTACATCAGAAAAGTTTGGAGCAGCTCCGACTGTGACCGCTGAAGTAGGAACAGCATCCGCCTGTTTATACGTTTGAGAGAAGGAAAATGAACTTCCTGGACTGTCCTGAGTTACAGCAATTGTGCCAGGGGCGTAAACACCTGAAGTGATTGTTCCAACTGAGACGGTGTTTGCAGTTGTTCCATCAGTTGTGTCTACCCCATTACCAGAGATTTGGAATGATGAACCAACCCTCGTTGCTTGAGTTGCTGCCGCATTCACAGTTAGTTGAGTTGATGCAGAAATACTGTGTATTAGATCGGCTTTGGCAGGATTCGTTAGAATCAAGAAGGGCAACAATAGATGCCATCGTCTCATGGGCTTTCAGGCGGTGGTACTTTTTTAATGTTAATAGGTGTTTCTACTAAAGTTTATCTTTAGCAGTCACTTCATGGTTGTTTTGGTGGGGTCTTTTTAGGAGGAACAACTTCAGCACCTTCAATCTTAATAGGTGTTTCAACTCTGATTGTTTGATAAGCTCCACCTCCTTGGCTGTTTGCAGCGAGCATTTTCTCCAGATCCTCCTTGCTGACTCCGTTCCCGCCTTTTTTAGATGCAGCCTGGACGCCAAAAGTAGTAAGGGTAGATGTAAAAATACTTGCAATAAATGTCGGGTCGAAGGTTTGTTTAGCGAAGCCAGGGATATCTATATAAGCCAAAGTTAAGCAGAATCCGCTCCAAATAACAATGCCCAAACGCACTGCTACACCTACGAGGGCGATCTGTTCTTCTTTATCCGGAGTCATCTCCTGAAGTTTGCCTAAGACACCTCCTTTCTTTTTTACCTTTTTATCTTCAGGTGGCTTAGGATTAACCTGTGGTTCTTCTGGCAAAATGACCTCCATGAGTAATAGAAATACGATTCAACTGTAAATGGATGCGATCTGGGCTGCAATCATTGGTGCATTAGCTTCAGTTTTTATTATGGCTGTGGGTAATATTTCCAGCAGAAGGGAGCGTGACATCAGGGAATTGTTTCATCGAATTAATCAATTAGAGAAAGAAGTAGCCAGTGGCCAACAGCGTTCACGCAAAGGAAGGGTCTTTTAGGGAGTAGAGTTGATACAACAAAACCCCCAGTCATCTCACCGCCTGGGGGCCTTGCTTTACTGGCTCGCATGGGGGAAGAGCCGAGCTAAAAATAACAATTACGGGTATTCTTAACAAGTACCCGTGTTATTTTATGGACTCGTTACTGTCCTCTCCTATCTTTTGGGCAGCAATTGCACTGATTAGTGAGCTAGTTGGAGCAAGTGCGCTGAAACAAAATGGCGTAGTAGCACTTGTCTTAGATAACATTAAAAAGCTAAAGCCCAAATCCTCTGATACTGATACCTGATGGACGTTGTAATGAACAAAGCTTGGCGCGACGAGAACGTAAGGCGCGTTAAGCAGATGTCCGAATGGTTTATCAAGGATGGTCGCGACAAGCCAGATCATCCACAAGCAGGGTTATATACAGGGCTGAGGCAAAAATATGCCCCAGAACAATGCAAAGAATCCCAACCCACCCCCTCCACATAAGGGACTTTTTCGAACATTTTGACCCAGGCGATCCTTATCAATTAAGCAGCCTTACTGAATTACAAGAAGCTATCCAGAAAGCAGATCCCGCGATCTTAAGGAGTGACGCCGACTGGTATTGCTCATGGAAGTGGGGCGGCAAAAGAAAGAAGCCCAGTCGTTTGATAAGCGACAAATGAACTTCCAAGACTGGGAAAAAGTAAAGTTCTCTTCTCAAGAGGTTTTTGACTTAGAGCAAGAGGCTCGTCGCCTTGAGACACACGAAGACTCAGAGCACGTTGCACGAGTCTGTATAGGACTCCTTAAGCAGACTCGTTATCAATCCAAGCTCTTAGAGCAAGCAATGAATCGAGTGGGTTTTCTGGAGATGGAGTTGGATATCCTGGAGGGTAAACAAAAGCTCCGTCCTTAATTTCTAGTCCAGTGATTGCGTCCCAACTGTCAGGGGCCTCATCTAATTGCGCTTCTGGGAAAGACATTTGTCTCTGTTTTTAGTGCGAATTTGAACTCTTGTTTGGTTTGATTTAAGTCGAATCTCTTCGTCCTTGGCTTCTGCTTCTTCATATTGAACAGGTGCATTTTCTTTAATGTATTCATAGGCCAATTCCCTCATTAGAGATGTTGCTTTTTTATCTTCCGTATCTGCTACTAGTTCTAATAATCTTGCTTTATGAGGGTCGAGTAATACTTGGAAACTCCTTTTAATCCCCCTTCGTAACTTTATTTCTGCCATAGATCAATATGTATTAGACGTAGGCTAACACGCAATAGGTGGTTCGTCTGAGTTAAGAATTTGACTCAGAGTGCGTCCATTCTTCTCTACGGGATCTACAACTCTGGCTATCTCTCCAATAGAGGAATAATAAACACGTTCTACCTCTCCGGTGCGCCAATCTGTGCGCTCCAAGCAATAGCCTTCGTCAGTTGGAGCGATGCGAATCATGTTTATCCAGCCGGAAGGGTGAGTGTAGTTCATTCAATTCCCACAAATGTTCGTGCTTTCCATAGTTCCCTTTCACATATTCATCTGTTTTTACGATTTTCCCTCCAATTGTTAGGTTTGTCATGGCTCTTCTTACTGAAGTAAGAGGACAATTAAGACCTAACTGTTCAAGCACCATTGTTGGGCTTAAAGGCTGATTGCAGTTGAGGAAGTATGCATAAATTTTCTCTTCTTGTGTCTTTGCTTTTGAATGAGAATCGGCAAGCTCTTCACCTGTCTCTTCAATTGTGTTGTAGAAAGTCATTTAACAAGGTATAGAGGACTGACTCTTCCTTTAGCAATTTGCTTCTCTCGGAAGGCTTCTGCATGTCGTTCATCAGCAGTTAGAGGAGGCTCGCCCCAATCATCAATAGGAGTAGGGTCAAAGTCTTTTATTTTTTTGATGTTATATAAGAAGTCCTCGGCTTCGTCGTGTTCTTCCAGTGAGATGTGCCTGTTAGGAAGGTACCGTTCTTCATCTCGTCGTAGAACATCTCGTAGTATTTCGAGTGCCTGGTCGAAGATGATTTGATCGGAGATAATACTTGCTTGAGCCATGAAAACAATCCATTCATATGTCCAATATACTAACGATTGGCTAAGTCTAGCAACTTAACGATCTTGCCTATTTCACACGTTGTCACAATAGAGACATCGAAACCTACGTCTATAACTGTCAGGAGCTGCGTCCTGAAGTCTTCCATGCTTTTTGCATTGTTGTAATAAGGCACCTCCTCGACACCAATCATTTCTCCATCATCTGTGTATGCCGTTACACGCATCAAGATCACCGGAAGTTTATTGGTGAAAATTCCTTTCTTTTTATGGAAGTGAGCACGGTCATAACTGAAGTTGGGCATTAAATCCATAGTCGCGCGCGCGGGGGGATAGGTCCAGAATGTCCCATCTAGTCAAAACCCATTCATAAGAAGGGATTAGGGGTGGGACACAGGGGTGGGACAAGTTGGAAGTGTCCCACCTTCAGGAGGGGGTGGGACAAATTATCGGTGTCCCAGGGGTCTGTCCCACCCCAGAAGACGCTCCATCACTAAGATCCTGGGAGGGTGGGACACTATATGCACCCTCTCCCCGCGCGAAGATAGCTCTATAGGTATCTCCTGTAGGGGAAGATTCTGCTACTTCGATTAACTTACGGTTCTTAAGTCTGTGGAGCGTTCGACGGATGGTTTCTGATTTGACTGCACCCAACTGACCAACTAAGGGATCATGGTAGAGATCGCTTTTGGAACGAGATTTGGGATAGACAGATCGAAGCCTTTGAACAATCTTTTCTGAGAGAGAAAGGTTGGCGTAATTTTCAGAGTCATCGGAGGTAAATTCTCCAAGAGTGAAGCAAGAGTCTGTCTCTTCTTTCAAGATGAGATGTTTTCCTGTTCTACCCAAGCGTGATTTCTCAACCTCAATGAGTCGAGCTTTTGATCCAACTTTGCTGAGCATCTTTTCATCTGGTTTTTTGAGAGCCCAGGTCTCGTCAACAGCATCTCTAATTGCAGTTGTGCCACGGAAACCACCGTTCTTATTAGCGTGATGAATGACGATGATGGTTGTAGCTGGGAAGAGTGTTCCGTTGTCTAGGGCAAAGTCATAGAGGGGACTAGCAAAGTCTGATTTGTTCTCATCAAAAGCACCTCCACTGCATCCAACTAGAGAATCAATGATGACCAGCTTGGGCCGAATTTTATCCATGAGATCGCAGAACTTGTCATAGTTTTGGAGCGACCAATCATGATGAACGAAGGTATTCTCATCATCAATTGGATAATCAACATCTTCCATTTGTTCTTTCAACTGAATCCTTGACTGGTCTCCATTGAGGATGAGGACAGGCCCTTTTTCTACGGGCATCAACTTGTCTTTGACAAGGAAAGGAGCACCTGTCGCAATATGTTTTGCGAGTGTCCAAGTGGTCATTGATTTACCATCTCCGCCTGAGCCATAGAGAAGGATGACGAATGGAGCGGGAAGTATCCCAGGGATAGTGAACTCTCTTGTGTCTTCGAGTTCCATCAATTCCCTGACTGTCATCAACTCGGAGCCTTTTTCGTATCGTCTTTGTTTCTTAAGGAGATTTTCTATTTGACTTTTACCGTCACGCATATAGCCCGCATCCATTGCAAGAGCATGTAGAGCGTGATCTTGTTCTGAAGGATTTTCTAGCTTTTTAATATTTGTAGCTCTCTCAATTATCAGGTCATGAGAAATTGTTGATTGCTTATTTGCTTGGATTTGGCGGTTTTCAGCCGCCTCAACGACCTTTTTTGAGTGCTCACTGAACCTGGTGCGTTCTGGGTCTTCTCTATCTGCTAACCAAATGAGAGTGCCAAGGCCAATACCACCACCTTTAAAGCTCCAAAATGGACCTTCACAAGGGTTTCCGTTTTCCCATTCAGAAGCAAAGTCAGGATCTTCTGCTGACCATGCACTCCATATCATTAAGCCTATTTCGTTAGGCAGAACGGATTGGATCGCCATGCCTACACGGACCCAGTGCTCCCTACTACCTGAACCTTGAGGGCTAATAACACTTAGGCAATCTCTAACGATTTCAATAATTTCATCTTCTGTTCTGTCACTGAAATCAAGATCTTTGCTTCGGAAATTAGTAGTTTCTGGATGCTTGCTAGCCTTCATCTCCGCGATGATCCAGTCGGGAGCTATTGGAACGTTATTAAGATCACCAAGGAATTTATATTGACCAGCGGGTGATTGAGTAGAGGCATGTCCTGGGTATTCTCCACAGATGAGCCCTTGACGGCCCCACAGCAGCTCATAGTTACCACCACTCTGCTCTGATAGCCCGTGGCCTTTTACTTCTGGCCACAGCTCTTCTGGTATACGGAAGATATATTTAGCTGCGTCTTTCTTGGTGCTGGTAACAACTGGAGCGTCAACGAGAGAGAATGTGTGGCTTTCTAGTACTTCAGAAAGGTTACGGTCTACATCAAGAATGACGATTCCGTTGCCTCTGACTCCAGTGAATAACCCACAAGCTTTGAATTTTTCAGGATTTCTCTCCAGAACCAGAGCGACATCAGCAGGTCCAAATTTCCTTTCATAGCTGTCTTCATAAGGGTTTTTGCCTGTAGCTAGTCGGCCACTCAGCATGCGTGCGTTCTTCGCATAAATAGGGCAATAGGTATAACCTTTATCCGATGGAAGGTTATTAACAAACGTTAAGACGTTCATGTGATACACTTACGATTGAAAGGAATAAGTATTCCCGAACGGCTCTTGTCTTTCGGGAATTTTTTTATCTTAGCACTGCTTGACAAGGTGCATCCAAAGGCGTATCTTTTTTAATACCGCCCTCCGAAGGGGCTAAACGTAACTCCATTAACACCAGTGGGACTATTCACAGATGAAGTCTTAGCCGAGACTTCCGGTAGCGCACAATCTCGCTACTTAAATGTAAGTAAGATTGAAATTGACAGACCAGCAAGGATTGCAATTCTTCAATCCCCTGCATTCTCTTTTCATGAAGTATGGGGAGAAAGTGTTTCAAATCCTGGCGAAGTCAAACCATTTAGATTCTCTAAAAAGCCTACTGAGTCTGAGATGCTTGAGTATTTAGGTGGTAGCTATCGTGTTCGTGAAGTCAACCCTGAGTGGGCAAAAGTTGCAGGTGAGCTAGAGCGTCCTAAGCGTGTTCATGCTTTCACTGTATGGAATTTTGAATCAAAACAGGTTGAAATTCTTTCTATAAAACAGAAAACAATTATAGACAGATTGAAGGAACTAAGTGTTACTGAAGAGTACGCTGATTTACTTGCTTGGGATCTGCAAATTGCACGTATCTTGTCAGGGGGGAAGACTTCTTACTCTGTGACACCATTACCACGCAAGAAGACAACTGAATCGGACGTTGAAATGGCCTTATCTGAGGCTGAAGCCAATGGTTTTGATATCACTAGGCTTCTTGACAATGGTGATCCATTCACTCAGGGCTAATGGCAAAGTCGGATCTTTGGAAAGAGCCTTTCATCACAATTATCATTGTGCTCTCTCTTGTCTTTATTGATTACGTGAAGCAAGAGTGGAAGGAATTTAAGAGATGACTAAACGCCAAAGAGTAATTGCACAGGAGGAGAGTCCAATCGCTCCTCCTATTACTCCTCCTGAGAAGGAGAGTGAAGCAATTGTTATGGCGCAAAAAAGGATCGCAGAGCTTCAATTATTCATCGAACTAAGGAGAAAAGCCAAATGAAACTGACCAAACGGACTCATCTATGTCTTGTTAAAGAGTTAGGAACGTTTGCTGCTCCTCAGCATGTATTGATTGAAGCTTTCACTGCTGCTGACGCAAAAGAATATGCGTGTAGGCAGTATCCAAATTCAAATGTACTTGTATTAGAAAGCCGATAGCTGAAAAGATGAAGAGCTTGACGAACCTCTAGAGTGTCTATACATTCTACAGTGTACATCCGTTACTGACGTTCTATGTCGCCCGAATTATTTCCAGTGCGTGAAAAGCCCGCAAAGCAAACAGGCCCTTATCTCTTGGATAAGATCACCCCTTCAGATTTAAAGCAAGAGATGAGCACCGATGTGCACGCTTTATCTTCTCGACTCATGAGATGCGACTTGTGGGATCAGTACGTGTGGAACGGGACTTCCTTGACCGCTCCTTTAATGGCCTTAAGGGCTGCTGAGGCTAATGGGCTTTATACCGATTCAGTTTCTATTGCAATCATTGTGAACGCTGTAAATAAGGATCTATTAGAGAGAGGGAAGAAGCCTATTACTGATAACTCTGTTCTTTCAAACCTTTTGAAAGCGGCTAAGTATTTACAAGCTGCATTTCATATTGTCATTCAACCTAATAGACAAGATATGAATGTAAGCCTTTTGAAAGAAGTCACAACGATTGAGAACCTTGAGAAATGGTTTGCTCAAATAGATTCAAAAGTTAAGAAAATTGCAATTCTTACTCAACATGCAAAAGCAAGTGATTTTAGGAACTTAGAAGCTTTAACAGGTAGTTCTCCTACTGTTGAAAATTTCAGGCAACTCTCTGCTTCTTTAGAATCTATTGGAGCAACAAATGAGTAGTGCAATAATCCCTGAGATTGTTGGTCATACGGAGATTCTTGAAGGATCTCCTATGACGGAGCAAGAACAAAAAGAATTGATTGAAGCAGAAACATCAATTAAAGCTTCATTCAAAGACCGAATGGAACGTGATCTTGCTATTGGAGAAGGTCTCCTAAGAATTAGCAGGCATAAGCTTTATAGAGGAAAAGGCGGAGGACGTACTTGGGAGCAGTATTTGAAAGAAGAATCTCCAAAACTTACAGGTAATCCAGATCCTTTAAAACCTGATAAGGCAAGGCGTTTAAGAGCTTTTTACAGGTTTCGTAACGAAATATTACTAGAATCAGCAGTGCTGCTGCCTCTTCCAACTGCTTCATATCAAATTCTTCCTTTAGTGGGAACTATCTCAGAAGATCCTGCTGTTGCTATTGAAGTATGGAAAGCTGCTTGTTCTGCTGCAGGTAAAGAAAAAGTTCCTTCTAATTCGATTGTTCAAGATCAGTATTTAAGAACTAGATCACAAAAACAATTAGAAAGCAGAGGAGGCAGACAAGAAAGGGCAAATAGGGCTGTGTTCGATTCATTCAAGGAATATAATCGAGACGTTCAGGACAACCCTGAAGAGAAATCACAAGACGAATACAAGACACCTGTTTGGGAGCTGGAGCGTGAAGAAGGAGAGATTGATATTTGTGCAGAATGTAAAAAACTATCGCAAGCCATTCATCATGCAGAGGAGAGTTTGATTTCCTTACATGGCATTTTGTATCATCAACTTAATACTTATGGGAGTCCTTATATTGAGTCAATGAAGCAGTTTGATGCGGGAGTTTATTCTGTTAGCGATATTGAAGATAAGATTAGTGCTCTTAATAGTCAAACTAAGTATCTAGTCGAGCTTTTAGGGAAAGACTTAGGACCAAATGACTTAGTTTCAGAGATAGAAGTTGAACCAATGCCTACAAGATGACAAAACCGCCATTCATGGTATTTTAATTATGGGAAATAGTATTTCTATGCCAGAACCCGTTATTTCGAAGGTAGCGACTGAAACGGTGCCCTCAATGACGGAAGAAGAGCTAAAGAGATCTTTGGATGACAATCCTCAAGACGCATTAGCGAACTTAAGGAAGTGGACATTGGAGCGGGATGATACAGGGGATTTCAGAGTTTATAGAGATAAGGAAGGGAACGTATATCATTCAGTAACCCACATTTTGAAGGAGACTTCGAGTCAGGGTGAAAAAGCAGCTTTAGCAAAATGGTTAAAGCGTCCAGGGTCTGCCGCCAAAGGTGAGATAGCCCGTCAAATCGGAACACTTGCCCACGAAAATCTTGAGTATGTATTCAAAACCGCCCGGACACTATGCTCTAATGCAGGAAACAAAAGGAACAGTTGGAAAATATATGCAGATGGCTTGGCACGGCCTACTAAAGCAATCACCTCTTGGGCTCTTAAGAAAGCCATTCAAGGCGCGCCCTCGGTCCCTTTTGCAGCCGATTTACACGCCAGAAGTTTACGGGAGTGGGCAGGATCAGGTTCGATAACGGCCATTCATGCATCAGAATTTTCCATTCATCACCCGCTTGGATTTGCTGGAACGGCTGACTTATTAATTGATGTAGAAGGCTCAGGATTAACGTTATGTGATTTGAAGACAACAGGATCAGAAAAAGATAAACCAGATGCTTATTTAGCTAATTATTTCTGTCAACTTGGTGCTTATGCTTTGGGATTAGACCATTTAAGTAAAATAAGACCAAAATCAGGATTAATTTTGATTGCAAAAGGTGATGGAACCATTCAAGCAAGAACCCTCAGCCTATTAGAGCTAGAGGGTGCAAAAGCTTTGTTTAAGGAAAGGATGGAAATTTATAGGAAGCTTCTTGATCTTGGAGCGGTACATTAAAACGCCATTCATGGTCAAGAAACGCCATTCATGCCGAGTTTGAGTGTAAATCAGCAAGCAAAAATAGCGAAAATAGAAAAGTTTAAGTTTGAGAAAAAAAGTAGGAGAGGTTGCAGAAAAAGTGCAAAACAAAAATGACGAAAATCTCCGCTGTAGTCGAGGAAATTTTCAGACGGAAAAATCAGAAAATATTGCGGCTCCGACGCAAAAATGTCAAAAATATCGCAAAAATGCCTAAAAATCTAGAACATGCGTACTATTTTGATAATGATTATCGTTTTCATTTTTAAAGGATCTTATTTTGCTTAAGTTCCTTTGTTAGTTTTTCATGTATTGAGTCAAGGTGACGATGAAAGTCACCCTGGCTTGTTAGGTATGCAGGAAGATAACATTGATTCCGCAGGATCGATAATAAAAAGAGTGATTCTTGTTTAGTTAGTCTCAAAACATCCCTCGCAAAAAATTAATTTCTTAGTCAAGGTTAAAGGGAATGCGGTTGAATCATTCCATTCTGTGCCGATGCACTGGCCTTTTTTGTCTGTAATGGTCTTAGTTTTTTGACCATAAAAAGCCCCTATAAATAAAGGGGCTTGGCAGTTGCAGCAAGTGCGCTGCTTTCTGGTGCGTTTTAATTTCATTTGTAAGACCGTGAAGTGAATTTTTTTTCTTCTAATTGGTTATAAATTTCTTTGCTGTTTTCTGTTAAATTTTCATAGCAGAGGAAAGGACTAGGCTTGAATTTAAATTTTTCCTCCATACGGCAGCGTCTAACATAGTTAGAGTCAAACCCAGAGTAATAATCACAGAACCACAGCCAATAAGCTTCGAAAATGTCAAATCTGTCAAGGTACATTGTTTTGTGAGCGAATAAATTGTTTTTTATGGACAGGTTCAATGGTGCAAGGTGATCTGCCACCCATTGAAATATGGCCTCGAATTTCTTTTGATAATTTTGCTAAAGTATCAAAATCTTCTCGAAGACTGGCTTTTAACAGAGCCAATTGAAGGAGATTAACCGTAGCGTCCCGCACCTCGAAAGTAACGGGATCTGGCTTTGTTTGAACCTCGTCTTGTTTATGGAGCGTATCCATCGCTATGGCAAAATCTCTTGAAGCTTGTTGTCTACTTACTCCACATTGTGATTGATAAAGAGCACAACAAATCTGCCTAGAGAATCCCGACAGATGCCACTGGATAAGTTGATCGATATCGTTGGAGCGCTGAAGATCAGAACGTCTTGGGGTTTCTGGCATCTTCTACACCTTTTCTAGGTTATGGAGCGAGCAAGCAGAATCAGACCAGGCGAAACATACGACACCTTGCCTCAAGAACAAAAAGAAAGGACACTTAGGGCCATCGATGCACAGCAATTTGATTTTTGTTGTTTGGTGTTTTTTGCTGTAGCTTCTGCGGCCTACGTTGAATAATTTTTCTTTCTTACCCGAATAGGCAGAGGAAAAACTGATTCTGACTTGATCGCCTTTCTTGAGTTGTTGGTAAGTTGTTAGCATTGGATTAATGGAGTAAATCGGCAAGGCCTAAGCTTTTGAAAGCTTCTTTTGCTGGTTCGTTTCCCATCGGATCAATACCGATAAACTCACCGTTTTTCTTGTACCAATCACAAATAGTTCTGACTCTTTTTGCATATGCGGCTGGGTCTGTCTCTGTAGCAAAGCAGATGTCTCCCTCAGCGTATGTCGCTATCTTCTGCTTAATTGGATCCAGCCAGTTACCAAACCAGGACGCGTCTTGTTTGGTGTCTAACTGGCAAAATCCTTTTAGTGTGGAATCGAAATAATACCGATCAAGATTATCCTGAAAGGTTTTTGTTTCTGTGTAAGTCATTGGAATGGAAGCGAAAGGAAAAGGATGAGTCTTTTTTAGCGACATACTCCAGGTCAGCAGCTCAGCGGTTACGCTCTGCTGCTGTTAACGCTGGGTTTCCGTAATAACTCCAGTAGTCCTCCGATTCGAGTTGTTCTTTGGTGCGCTCTGCTGCTAGGTCTTCTCGTAAGGCTTCTTGCATATTTGGAAACTCAGTTTCTACTTGAGCTAGGTTTTCTTCGTAGGCATTCTCTGCCCTTTCGATATTTCCGAAATGTGACATTAGCTTTTTACCTCTTTTAGAAAAAATTGATATTCTGGCGCGTACCATCTTTGAACGATGGATAAACGCTTAAGGGCTTTTGCTTTGTCTGTGTATGTGGTGCGACCGTAACGCTGAACCCCAAAGCGGCTTTGTTGAAAGATTTGATAAGTCATGGCTTATGTACCTTTGTCCAGCATGTGTTGTAGCTGTTACCGGCCTTCTTGCATTGGCTGATCTTTATGTCGTCTTCTAGACCCGCTATCCATGCGAGAGAGAGGCTCCCTGCCATCAGAAGTGGAATGATTGCTGCTTTGTTCATTTGCTTGTGGTGTAGTTGGTGTAGTGGTGTTAGTTGGTGGGTGCCATACGACGTATGGACTTGAGACTGGATACTGCTCAGGCATACTGCTCAGGACGAGCAGTTGGATCGTTGACTGTGTAGAGGTTATGGCTGAGAAAAGAAGCGACTCGTTGAGTTTGCTTTTCTTTGCTGATGACCTCGGAGGTTTTGAAGTTGTTGTTGTTGCTGTCTGTACCTTCGAGAACTTGGAGAACTCTTGTTGTTGAGGTTTGGATCTTGAGTCCTCTTGCTTCTTTGAGAGGGTAGTAAGTGATAACAAGTCTTGTTGCTGGATCGGGATTTGATGTGGTTCGGGTTAGTTGCATTTTCTTGACTTGAATCGTATGTACACGTATTGTATAACTTACTTCGATACTTGTCAACAATGTCTGCCATCAAATCTTTTGTTTATGATCTATTGACAGATGGAAATCATTTGTCTAATATAGAAATGAATCAAGTTTCTGAAATTATGAAGCACTCCACCGAACATGTCACACAGCTTGAGTTTCCGGCTCGACTCTCCTTAGACTCCTTTCGTATCTCTATCACTGAGAGAGATACAGATCATCGTATCAGCATCAGACCTTCTATCCTTACGGATGCAACTATCATGATAAATAACGCGGTGGAGGAGTACCTTAAGTCTTTAGATTATGATCGACATCAATTGTTTATCAAATCTCTCCACACTGAACTGTCGAATCAAATCTCAGCAAATGAGATGAGCCCGCCTGCTGATGTCTGCAAATTAAAAGCTGTGGACTGATACATCATATTTTTGTTTAGACGTAAGAGCGTTGCTGCAAAAGAGGGTTAAGCCTGCTCACTAGGCCACTGCTTTTGATAGCTGGCATGATTCGCCCCGGTCGGTGAAACCATTTTCATTTTTGCTCTTACGTTTTTATTTTGATAATGGTTATCGTTTTCGTTTTTCGTTAGCTGTCGAAATTTTCGTTAACTATCGAAAAATGAAAATGATTATCATTTCCATTCGCCGCAGGGGGGCGGGGTAGGAAACGGTACATTTGTACTACAAGGGACGGGTACCATAAATATATATACGCTAACTATTTGATCATCTAATAGACATAGAGGGGGCATCTCTTAGAATCATTTCGACTAGTTTCTGCTTGGAACAATGACTTTTAGTACCTGTTAGTCGTCTCAGTTTGCGACTAGGGAGATCAAGAAGGAACCGAGAGTAGCCGCTATGGGGAGGGGGTGATGTATATACGAAAAGCGATCCAATAAGGTCTAAAAATTTGCGAAGCATCAAGAAGATTTAGGTTCAACACGAATAGAAAGCTCGGGTGCATTTATATGAACAGTTTCAACACTTTCACCAACAACTTTGCCAAGGGAGTCAAGGATTTGCGCTGCTGTTTGGAGTTGACCTTTACGGACTGCCTTATCGAAAAGCTTGACCCTCATTGCTTGAATGCGGGGCAACATAGTTTCACGTTCTTTATTCCAATCTTGATCGTTCCATTCACAAACGGTAGACCAATCGCGCCAAGCTGTTGCTTCAGAGATATCTTCTCGTGTGGAATGTTCAAGTACTAAATGTCTAGCGGGGTGACCTTCGAGTTGTCTTTTGTATAGTCTTTGGCAACGAGCTTTTATAACATTATCTTTACTCCTCTTTCCATAAATAGTTCCGATGTGACCAACATCGGGTTTATTATTTCCTCTAATAACGGACTCAGTCACGCTTGTGATGTCATCGGTGCTACTGAGATGATAACGCTAAGAGGAGGTTTTAGTCTATGGCTGTAAAGGAAGCGGACAAATTAACCTTACGCTGGGCGCAGGGGGAAGTCTTTTATTGTGAGAAACGATTCCGAGTTTTAGTAGCGGGGCGACGATTTGGGAAATCATATCTTTCGTGTGTAGAACTGCTAAGGGCAGCAATTGAAAGACCAGGGGAGACGTATTTTTATTGCGCGCCAACGTATCGAATGGCGAAGGACATCGCTTGGAAAGCATTAAAGCAGTTAGTACATAACTCATGGATTAGGGCAAAAAATGAGTCTGATTTAAAGATTGAATTAATCAATGGATCAACGATTGAGCTAAAAGGAACAGAGAATGCGATGGCACTAAGGGGTCGAAGTTTAGCGGGGGTAGTTTTAGACGAGGCTGCATTTATGTCATCTGAGGTATGGTTTGAAGTAATAAGGCCAGCCTTAGCTGATAAACAAGGGTGGGCATTATTTATATCTACACCAGACGGAACTGCCAGTTGGTTTTATGATTTATGGTGCTATGTTCCAGAGGATGAGACTAATGATTGGAAGCGCTGGAGCTTTACTACCACTGAGGGGGGCAATGTTCCTGCGAAGGAAGTTGAAGCAGCACGAGCACAATTAGATCAACGAACATTCAGGCAAGAATTTGAAGCAAGTTTCGAGAACTTAACAGGTTTAGTCGCTGTATCTTTCGGCGACATGAATATATCAGCAGAGGCAAAAGATATAAAAGTTTTACCTTTATTATTAGGAGTTGACTTCAACGTAGATCCAATGTCAGGTATATGTGCGGTAAAAGATAATGATACTTTGTATATCTTTGACGAAATAATGTTAACGGGGGGAGCAACAACTTGGGAATTTGCGGAAGAAGTTGTACACCGCTTCGGAGTAGATAGACGAGTAATTGCATGCCCCGACCCCACAGGAGGAGCTAGGAAGACTTCAGGTGTTGGTGCGACCGACCACAGCATTTTACGTAGGAGTGGATTTACAGTTTCAAGTCCTAGAGCTGCATGGAAGATAAGGGATAAAATTACAGCAGTTAATACAGCTTTATTAGATGCCGAGGGAACACGAAGGACGTTAATCCATCCAAAATGCAAACAATTAATTAAGTCTCTAAGAACTCTGACTTATACACCCAACACAGGGCTTCCAAATAAGAATTTAGGAGTGGACCATGCGTTTGATGCCTTCGGATATCTATGTTTACAACAATTCAATTTGGCAAAACCAGAGACATTAGGGCAAACTAGTTACAGAATTTACTGACATTTAACGTATGGCCAGGGAAATTACCGAGGAGATGCTTGATGCTATCGAAGCAGTAAAAGGCAAAAGAATTGCCGGTTTATGGGATCCCAGGTGTGCTCAGTATATGGAAAGTAATAAAAAACCTAAGAAAGCAAATGACAAAACCCCTGTAAAAACAGACGGAAAGAGTTAAACTAACGGCATACCCCTTTTTTTTTCCATTAGGTCATGGCCTTTTATCGTGGCGAAGAAGGTTCCGTAAAGTTCAAGAATGCTACTGGCACAACTGCAGCAGTCGCTTCTACACGTACTTGGAACTTTTCTTTAAGCAAAGATGTTCTTGATACCACTGCTCAAGGAGCAACTAATAGAAGCTATGTAGGTAGTTTCATAAATGGTAGTGGTTCAGTTGAGTTGCTTTACACAGCATCTAGTGGAGATGAGACACAAGAACTCATCAAGGATGTTTTAACAACTGAGGATGCTGCCGATGCACAATTTGAGTTGTTCTTAGACACTAGCGGGGCCAAAAAACTTGGCTTTAATGGCATTGTTACGGGTGCAGAGTTTGGTACAACTGTTGGAGATTTGCAGGTTGTTAATATCAGCTTCCAAATGAGTGGTGCTTTAACTGCTGACGATCTCTAAGGGGGATAAATAACAAAGGGGTAATCTCGTGACGTATGCCGTCCCTGGCCCAATCCGCACTCATCAAGTCAGCTCTTCCTATGAAGGTGGAGCTGACAATCCTTTTACTCGTACAGCTGCTGTGCTGGAACAGGTAAAGGGGTGGGAAATTATGAAAGCGGTAACGCTAGGGACGGAATACTTGCGAGAAAATTCAGAAACTTTTCTTCCTTTAGAACCAAGAGAGGATTACACAGCTTATTTAGCGAGGGTTAATAGGGCTGTTTTTTCTCCGTATACACAGCGTTTAATTCGAGCAGCGACAGGTTTAGTTCTGCGAAAATCCATAACTCTTACAGGTGATTCTTATTGGACCGATCATTTTGCTAAAGATGTAGATGGTTGTGGTTCAGATTTAGATGAATATGCTCACCGAAGTCTTATACGTGCTCTTACTTACGGTCATAGTCATATTTTGGTGGATTTTCCTTCTCCAACAGGGGCAAAAAGCCTTGCAGAAGAAAGATCTTTAAATCGTCGTCCTTATTGGATTGATATAGATCCAGCTAATATTTACGGGTGGCGTTTAGACCGTGAGGTTAATTACGGGAATTTAATTCAAATTCGCATAGGAGAGAAGGCAGTCGTACCTAAAGGCGAATTTAGCGAAAGCGTATATGATCAAGTTCGAGTTATTGAGCCTGGTAAGTATCGTATATACCGTTTAGCAGAAAGTGAGCAGCTTTTAAAAGGGATAGAAACTGGTTATTCAGGGCGTTTTGATTCTCCTGTGAATGCTAAACAGTATGAATTGGCGGAAACTGGTGAGTACAGTTTGGATGAGATTCCTTTAGTGACCGTTTACACAGGAAAAACGGACACACTTGCCAGTAAACCGCCGCTTTTGGACATTGCCTATCTGAATTTGACTCATTTTCAGAGGCAAGCTGATTTGATTCACAGTCTTCACGTAGCTTCTCAACCGATGCTGGTTTTAGAGGGCTGGGATGATCAGACAAAGGATATAGCCGTCAACGTTAATTATGCATTAGCGACTCAGCCTGGCAATAAGGTTTACTACGTTGAACCAGCTTCCAGTGCGTTTGAAGCTCAATCAGCAGAAATAAAAGAAATTCAGAATCAAATGACAACATTGGGTATTAGTACATTTTCTCAGCAAAAATTTGTTGCTGAATCAGCCGATGCCCGTCGATTAGATCGTATAGATACAAATTCAATGCTTTCCATGGTTTCTTTAGAACTAGAGCAAAAACTGCAAAAAGCGTTTAATTTCGCTGCAAAATATCTTGAATTAGACCCACCTGAAGTTAAAATTAGCCGTGATTTTGATGTTAACAGACTAATAGGACAAGATATAACTGCTTTAACTTCCTTATTTGATCAGAATATTATTGATAAAGATGAGTTCAGGCAAATTTTGGTACAGGGAGAGGTATTACCTACTGTCGTAAGAACTATAGACAAGTAATTCTGGCTTAGTATATTAGAATATACACAATTAATTTTTTTCTATTATGCCCTCCGGTAATTTGGATTCCGGTGTAAGAGCAGAAGACTTAGAAGCCGCTTTTGCGGGTAAAAAGTCTGCTCCTAAAGAACAACCTTTTGCAGGACTTACTGCTAAACAGCAGAAAGAGGTCAAATCTCCTGCAAAAGTCACTAAAACTAAACCTAATTCTTAACTATGGTTGAAGAACAAGTCATCCAGTCGGAGTCTGTGACTCCCACTGAACAGTCCGTGACTGAGACTCCTGCTCCAATTAACGCTCCACTTCCTGAAGCGCCTAATCTTGATGCTTTAAAGGCAGAATACGAGACACAAATTGCTGCTTTAAAGGCGCAAGTTGCTGAAGAAAATGGCAAGTTTAAGGGGTTAAAATCTAAATTAGATGAGGTTTATGACAAGCAAGAAACCCAGCGGAAGCAAGTCCTGCAAGACCAAGGACAGTGGAAAGACTTATGGGAAGAAGCAAACAAAACAAGTCAAACGCAATCCCAAGAAAACTCAGAATTAAAGAAGCAAATAACAGATTTGCAAGCTTCTAATGAAGCAGAAACAACAAAAACTGCAGCTTTGGCTGCTATCAGTTCTTCTGGTGCTATTAACGCAGAGCAAACCTTATCTCTTCTCTCCGCGAACCTTAAAAAGAACGATGAGGGCAAAGTAGTTGTATTAAATGGAGGAGTTGAGCAAGACTTAAATACTTACATAGGGAACCTAAAAAATCCTGGTTCTGGATGGGAACACCACTTCAAACCAAGCAGTGCAGCAGGCATGGGAGCTAAACCAACTCCTAACTCTTCTGTCTCTCCAGGTATGCCTAATCCCTATAAAGAAGGTAGTATGAATCTAACAAGGCAAATGGCCCTTGAAGCTACCGAGCCTGAACTTGCAGCCGTGCTGAAAAGAGAGGCTTAAATCTAGTTAGTTTCTGTGAGACTAACAACCGAGTCTGTGACTTGGACCTCGCAAAATTAATTCCCGTTTTTTGAAATGGCAGCTCCGTTTCAGAATTATTCCGGCGGTGTCCTCCTTGCGGACATCGTTAAGAGAAATAATTTGTCTCGCTATGTAAGCGAAGCAATTAAAGAACGCAGTCTATTCGTAAAGAGTGGTGCAGTTGTTCGTAGTCCTTTCCTTGATGCTAAGGAAGGTGGTTCACGTATTCAAGTTCCTGAGTTCAATCCAGTTGCACCTACTGAAGAGGTAATGACTGGTGCGGCCAACTGGGGTACATCTACTGCGGGTTATTTAACACCACAGAAGATTGGTACAGGAACCCAAATTGCATCCATCTGCCACAGAGGTTTTGCTTATGCGGTTGATGATGTTGCAGTTTTGGCTGCTGGTGAAGATCCAATGCTTCATATCCGCAACCAGCTTGCAGACGCAATCAACAAGTTAAACAGCCAACGTCTGTTCTATCAGTTGCATGGTTTGTTCGGTACAGCCTTAAATGCTAATGCAGGTGACTACGCGGTTGCTGCTAGTTCAGGACAGGCTGAAGCTAACTATCTAACAGGTGCAAACGTAGCAAAAGCTCGTGCGCTTCTTGGAGAACGTGGCGATGAATTGGACACCTTGATTGTTCACCCTAATGTTGGTTTCTATCTGTACCAGGTAGGACTCTTACAGTTCTCCACTGCTTCAATGGTTTCTGCGGGAACTATCACTTGGGGCGGCGGTGGCGCTGGTGTTGATGCTAAGAGCATCGGTACTTTCGCTGGTTTGAATGTAATCATGGATTCTCAGGTGAACGCAGTTCAACCTGGTGCTTCTGGTCACATCAAGGAGTACTACTGTTATTTGGCTAAGTCTGGTACAGTCCTCGAAGGTGTTCAGCAAGATCTACGGATTGAAGCTGATCGCAACATCTTGTCCAAGCAGGACGTTCTTTCAGTTGATTATCACACTGCGTATCACATCATGGGTACTAAGTGGGGTAACGCTGCTGACAACCCAACCAATAGTGTGCTTGGCAACAAGGACAACTGGACAGCTACATACGATGTAGATCTAATTCCTTTGGTTCAACTAACTGTTAACACACCTCTTGATACCTCTACTCTTTAATTCATAATTAAAGAGAGCGAGATGGACCCCACTCGGCATTGGTCTGCATACGGGTGGGGTTTTTTTCTTAACGCTAGACTGCAAGCATTATTTATTGAGTGAATTGTGGCTGCAACTATCATCGCCACGCTGAAGAGTGCAACAGCTAACAGCTATGTAACTTTGGCTGAGGCTGACACTTACTTTGAAACCACTCCAGAGTCTTCGACTTGGGATAACAAAACTGACGACCAGAAGAACAGGGCATTAATAGCTGCTTGTCGTTGGATCGATTCGTTGGTTTACGAAGGAGATCGATGCGATGCAAACCAAGCACTGAAATGGCCTAGAAATAATTACCACGTAGACAGAGTTGAGTTAACTTGTTCTGCCACTCCAAGCAATATTAAATATGCTCAATATGAGTTAGCAAGAGCTTTAGCTAATGATACTGAGGCAATTACAGGCAACAAAGGTACGGATGGTGTTTACGAAAAGGTAAAGATGGGAGATATGGAGGTTGAATACAATACTGAAAGTCAAAGCGTGGGGATGGTGAATAATGTATTTGACATCTACCCTTGGCTCCAGTCTTATCTCGGTGCTTATTGTCGAGGTGGCGCTGGTAGCTTCCAAGTTGCTGTTGTGAGAGGTTAAATGGCAGGTTCACTCGATACTGCATTTAAGAATGCAGCAAAATCAGTAGTTGCTAATCTCGGCTCTGCTTTGGACTCGACAGTTACCTATATAAGGAAGACTGCACCTGCTTACAACACAGGGACAGGAGCCATAACAACAACAGACACTACATATTCAAACATTAGTGTTCCTGTTGAATTTATTCGAGCGTCTGAGCAGGACGAAAACGAAACGAGGCAAGCGAAGGTTTATATAACACCTGATCTAATTGGAAATAATCAACCAACGATCCAGGATGAAATAACATTGACTTATGCAGGCAGTACAAAGACTTCTCGTGTTGTGGATGTTTTGACCTATAAAGGTGGGCAAGAATATCTTCATATTATTTTGGTTAAATTCTGATGGCCAGAAGCAAGCTAAATAGAAAAGATGCGAAAGGATTCGCAAGAGGGATAGAAGAAGATCTTAGGGAACAAATTGATATTCAATTCAATGAATTAGTTAGAGAAGTTATAAGTGATTTAACTTTTGGAGTAGGAGGCTCAAAGGGATCTGTAACGAGGTCAGTCAGTCCAGTGTTAACCGGATTTTTTGCCTCTAGTTGGAAAGCAAGTTTGTCTCCATTAACAGGAACGGAAGAGAGAAAAGCTCCTTGGGAAGCATTGCTTGAACCAAAGACATATAAATTAGCTCCTGGGAAGAAGCCGATTGTAAAAATCAGGCATTACATTCCTCATAAATTCAAGTTTCCAGTGGATAAGTCCGTTTTTGTTGGGAACACGGCTAAATACACAGATTATGCACTTGCTTCACCGAAGTCTCGCTTTATTGAATATGCAGCAGGAGGAGCTTTAGATGCTTTGATAAATAGGAAGTTCACTGATAGAAGACCTAACATTAATATTGCAGGTCAGGACATCTAATTATGACTCTCGCAAACACACGCGCTGCTTTTGAGAAAGCTGTTACTGACGCTGTAGCTGCTGCTGATGCAACAGTAAAAATGTCTTATGACAACACACCTTTTACAACTCCTAGTAAGACAATCAAATTCATAAGGATGTCTATTGGTTTTAATAGTTCTACTCTTCAGAATCAAGGAGGTTCTTCTGATTACTACACAGGTTTCGTTCGGTGCGATATTTACGTTCCAAAGGTGAAAGGCACAGCGGTCTTTTCAGCAATCGGGGAATCGGTAATAGATGGATTGACCTCTGTTAACGCAACTAATTACACTGATACATTTAGCTGTAAACCCCGTGTGGGAGACATTGTTGGGCCTACGCCTGTCGATCTTGATGATCGAGCACATTTCTTAGGAACAATAACTTGCCAGTTTTCCGCGAACGCTTAGTGTATTATACAAACAGTTAGAGATTTTTATGGCAACCGAAAGGGCCGTCGAACTACTCCGCAATAGATTTGGAGTTAGTCAGCTTTATCAGCATGACGTCAAGAAGGACGGAGATATCGTCCTTAGTATTCATTGGCATCCCTTAACGATTGCAGAAAGAGAGTCGATCCAAAAGAAGACAGGCAGTGATGATGCTGCTGATTTTGCTTTAACTCTAATGATCCAAAAAGCTTTGGATTCTGAAGGGAAGAGGCTTTTTGCTGATGGAGACAGGGCTACTTTGCGTCGTGAAATAGAGGCTTCCATCCTCCAAGAGATTCAGTTGGCAATGCTTGAAGCTGGAGCGGACAAGGAGGTGGACACAGCGAAAGCTGATTTAAAAAGCTAATGGAGAGTGGCGTTTTCTCTTCTCTTTAGCAAAAGAACTAGGCAAAACCGTAGCTGAATTATCAGAAACTCTCACTAGAGAGGAATTGATTGGATGGGCAGCATTTTTTGCTCTTCAGAATGAGGAGATGGATAAAGAGCGTGACGCAGTTCAGGCAGGGGCTGCTAGTCGGGTACAAAGCAGGTAAACTGATGCAAAGTCTTCGGTTCTAGATGAGTGGCGAGTAATTACACACGCTATATAGAATTTAAGGTTAAAGGCCAGGAGTTAACACAGGCTGTAGACAGGATATTTAAAGGTGTAAATAAGATTGAGATTAGTGTAGAGAAGGTCAATAAGAAGGTAAAAATAACTGGTGATGTAATTAAAGATGTAGAGAAGAATGTAAAGAAGACTGATACAGCAGTTCAGAGGTTAGCGAAAGATTTCGAGAAGGTTAATAAGGCTGCGCAGAGAACTCAGACGAGCATTGGAAAGATGCTCGACAAGATGCGGGCATTCCGTCCGAGTGGAGGTTCAGGAGGGGGAATCCTTAGAACAGTTGCTGAATTTGGTGCGCTTGAAGTTGTAGTTAAAAAAGTTATTCCTGCCCTGTACCGATTTGCTGGTGCTCATTCAGGAATTGTTGCAGGAACAGTAGCGATAGGAGCAGCTTTCAAGGTTGGTATACCAGCTATTTATTCATGGGGTAAGGCCGTTAGGCAAGCGGAGCAGAGTGTTAAGGACTTCATGCGGATAAGGGGATCATCCGGCATGAAGAAAGCTATTCAGAGCTTTTTTCCTGCGGGATCTCATCTTGGAGGCAATAGACAGGAGATCAAGAAAGCAGTAAATGAAACCAAAAAGTTAGTTGTTGAAACAGAAAAAGTCAAAAAACAATACAGGCAAACAGCTACAGGTATAAACAAATTAAGGGAACAATTAAGTAAGACCAAGAAGATACAAGACCAATTACTTTCAAGCTCTAAGGGTTACGAGAACGTATCGAAGAAAGTCTTAAATATACAAAGAGAGATAACGAAAGAGGAGAAGAAGAGAGCTGTTATCAACAGAAGGATTGATTGGAAAGGCGATTTAATGAAACTCCTGTCAGGGAAAGCCCCTGGCGTATTGAAGTTAGGAGCAGGGCTCGCAGGAGGAGCGACAGGATTACTTGCGCTTGATGGAGCGGTAAGGAAGCTTTCGGATACTTTTGGAAAACAAATAGGCTTAATAAAAGCAGTCAATGAAGGTGGAAGTGCCTTCTGGAAGACTTTAAAGAGAGTAGAGAGCGCGGTGAAGCCTGCTGTCCAAGGTCTACTGCGTTACGAGCAAGCGTTAGTCGCACTTATTAGAGAGCATCCTTTGCTTACTCAAGCCATTGGAGGAACAGCTCTTGGTTTGGCTTCAATTGCTAGATTTACCCCTGCAATATTTAATTTAGGGGGTGCGTTTAGGCAGCTTACTGCTGATATAGCAGGAGCTTTCCAGCGAACGAAAGATTTTGGTTTAAGTGGTTTATTTTCTCAAGGCTCGATACTGGGTCAGGGAAATATATTAGATAGCCATGATTTAGATTTAGCTGGAGAGGCAGCAAGCAAGCAGTTCAGAGCGCAATCAGCTAAAGGGCCAGCAGTTGAATCTATTGGTGGACTAAGAGCGAAGAATGCAGAATTAGCCAGAACACGTAAGAACTATGAAAATATTGACCAGTTCAATAAGAATTGGCTTACATCTGCAAGGCAATTAGGTAGAGCACAAGCTGGTTATAACAGGACTCTTGCTGAATCTAAGTTCTTACAGAAGGCTGTTACTTTAGATATTTTTGCAGCTCAGAATGCCGTGAAGGGCATGAAGAGTGCAGTTAAAGGACTTGTTGATATAGCGAAGGGAGGACTAGGAGGGTTAGGAGGATTACTTGGCGGCAAAGGAGGACGATTAGGACAAGCAGCAGGAGTAATTACAATAAGCGCTGCTGTCCAAAAACTTATTCAGCATGTACCAATGCTAAGTAAGGCATGGAAGGACAATATTCAGGTATACGCTTTATGGGTTCAACGGGTAACAGAAGGCTTTGCAGCCGTAAAGATTGCATATACAGCGTTTGACGCAACACTATCTGCCGCAAGCTGGACAATTGGAGCGATTGCTGGATTCAAGAAATGGGAAAGCGAAGCTGCTTTAACTATCAGAAGAGTTAACAGGCAAGTTAATGACTTCTACCTGAGCCTCAGTGCTATGTGGATGATGATGCAGGGCAAAGGGGGCACTGCTGGTGGTGTTGGCCAACTCTTTAATGAGATGCGCCTAGGAGGAGAGAGACGGATAGAAGAACATCGATTTGCAGATCAAGGCCCAACACAGCAACAAAAACTACAAGAACAATTAGATTTCCAAACGCAGAAATTAAATCAAAGAAATTCTAGTGAAAAAGATTATTTAACAATATTAAAAGAACAATTAAGATTAAAAGATAGATTAGCGAAGACAGACGATAGAAGGTTAGCGAAAGAAGTAGAGGCAGGAAGAGCACCTTCGATGGTATTCAAAGATGAATATCAAGAACATCTGAGGTCTGTGAAGAAAGTTATGGATGCAGAGAAGGCAAAGGAGCAAGGGTTAAGGAAAGCGAGAAAACTACGGGCACAAGAGAATAAAGCTCAATTTAAGGATGAGTTAAAAGACATTAGAGATAGAGAGAAGGCAAGGCTGGATTCTATTAGGAAGATCAGACAGGCAGAAATGAGAGCAGCTAAGGATCTAGCTGCGACCCGAAAACGGAGAGGGGACGCAAGAAGAGATGCAATGGGACGTTTCGGGGAGAACGTCATGCTTGGCGCTGGTTTCCCCTTGTTATTCGGTGGTGGTGTTGGCTCTGTTGCTGGTGGTTTAACAGGTGCTGTTGGTCAATCTGCATTGGGGTCAAAAGGCTTCGGTATGCAGATATTCTTTAGTGCTATTGGTCAACAGGTAGATGCCTTTGCTGCGAAGGCAACAGAGTTAGGTAAAGCACTAAGGAATCCCACAGAAGCTTTAAGCAAGCTGGCTGAGATGGGGATACAGGTAGACAAAAATCTTCAAGCAAATGTTAAGTCTCTAATTGCAGCAGGGAGAGCGGCTGAAGCTCAGGCTCTGGTCAACAAAGAAGTAGCGAAAGTTATAGGAATGGACGGTGTTAAAGCTCTGAAAGATTTAGGTGTTGCTAATGAAGAATTAATGACGAAGGCTAATAAATTGCGAATCAAGATTATGTCTGAGGTGGCACCAGCGTTTATGACGCTTATTGATTTGGCAGGTAAGTTTGTTGATCAGATTGGGGGACAGATGGTAAGGAGTAAAGCTCAAGAAATGGCAATCAAGGGAGGCAGGCCAGAATTATGGAAAGCAGCGGAGCAGAAAGCAACAGAAGCTGCAATTAAAATTAATCCCAACAAAGGGCTAATTGATAGTCTTTTTAATAAATTTGGAGTAACTGCTACTGATGTAACGAAAGGGCCAACAGCAGACAAATATTATGAAGTTCTTACTCAGGAATCAAGAAACATTCTCGAAGAAATGATGTCAGGATTCCTAGGCAAAGAGAAGCTAGAGAATTTATCTGTTAAACCTATAGGTGAAGGCAGAGAGAAGAATCCGATGGCACTTACTGACTTAGAGCAAAAAGATCTACAGATTCTTGAGAAGAGAATAGATTTATTGAAGGTTCGGGATGGATTGAGTGATAAAGAACTTTATAAGAAGCAAGAAAGTATTTTAATTTCAGAGAGGGATCGTGTGCTTCAGGAAGCAATAAATAATGGGAAGGCTACTGCTCTTATTATGAAAGAATATGATCTTAAGTTCTTAGAACTAGAGCAGGGTTATTTAGAGAAAGTGAAAGAGAAATATGCAGAGATTGGAGGAGTTATTAAAGATGGAATGGTCAATGCAATTGAAGGAGCAATACAAGGAACGAAGACTCTTGGTGAAGTTGCTTCTAGTGTCTTCAGGCAAATATCAAGAGCATTTATCAACCTTGCAATAACAGGAGCATTTGGTAAAGGAGGTCTTGGGATACCTGGATTTGCAGAAGGAGGAAGTGTTGGAGGAGGAAGTCCCATCATCGTTGGAGAGAAAGGGCCAGAGATCTTTACTCCAGGGAAGTCGGGTTATATAACTCCGAACCATGCACTTGGTGGAACTAATAACGTAACAATCAATGTTGATGCTGGAGGTAGCTCAATGCAAGGAGATGCAGAGCAGGCAGGGCAATTGGGACGTATGCTTGCAGTAGTCGTTCAAGATGAATTGGCTAAACAGAAACGCCCTGGAGGAATACTTTACTAATGGCTGCTTTTCCTACAACAGTAAATCCTTCTTATGGAGCATCAAAATCAAGTGCTCCAAATGTAAATATCACAAGATTTGGGAGTGGATATTCTCAACGTGCAACCTTTGGTATTAATCAGAATCTAAAGACATGGGATTTTGTCTGGAATAATATCACAGAAACGCAATCAGATGAGATTGAAGATTTTCTTGATGCCCGTGGAGGTGCAGAGAATTTCGATTATCAGCCAAACGGAGAAAGTGCTTCTAAAAAATATATTTGTACTTCATGGAATAAAACTATCCCATACAAAGATCGAGCAACAATTACCGCAACTTTTATACAAGTAGCAGAAGCATGACAACAGTTCCTCAGTCGATACAAGAACAAATTCAATTACTTGCTCCTTCTGCTGTTATTGAGTTATATCAATTACATTTAACAACAGCTGTTAATGGTTTAGAGGCTTCCTATTATTTTCATGCTGGCACTAATGAATTGAGTGCAGATGTTCAATTTAATAGTATTACTTATAGTGCAACGCCTTGTGAGGTTTCTGGTTTTACAAAAAGCACGAAGGGAACTCTCCCAAGACCAAGTTTTACAGTGGCCAATGCAGATAATGCCATCTCGTCAATACTATTAGCCTGTAATCCTTTAAATGCAAGACTTCAAAGAATCCAGACGTGTGTTAAATTTTTACCTGGAGTTAACTTTTCATCAGGATCTAATGCCACTGCCGATAACAGCGCAGTTTTTGACGCAAATGATAATTGGTATATTGATCGTGTTGCCTCAGAAAATCCTACTTCAGTAACATTTGAACTCACAAGTAAACTTGATCTAACGAATTTACGCTTACCTCGTCGTCAGGTGCTTGAACATTGCCCGTGGGTTTATAAAGGTGAACAGTGTGGATATTCTGGCTCAATATATTTTGATACTAATGACGAAAGTGTCAATTCAGCCGCTAATGACAAATGTGGTCATAGATATAGGAGTTGCGCCTTGAGATTTAATTCTGGCAATCTGCCTTATGGTGGATTTCCTTCAAGTAGGCTTCAAATGTGACGGAATCTTTTAAGAATAAAGCTGAGCAACATGCATTAGAAATCAAGCCGAAAGAATCATGCGGTGTTGTTGTTAATGGTCAATACTGGCGTTGTCGAAATATTGCGGATAATCCAGAGGATGATTTTGTTTTAGATCCAAGGGATTATGCAATGGCTCGAACCTTTGGTTCTATTGAAGCAATCGTCCACTCTCACCCGCAAGGTGGGCCAGCCAGTGAAGGCGATTTAAAATCTCAACGTCAATCAAAGATAACTTGGTATATCTTCTCTATTCCTGAGAATCAATGGTTGACTATCAATCCTTAATCGGTAGGGAGTGGGAATATTCTGAATTTGATTGTTATACCTTAATGCGTGATTATTTTGCATTATTAGATGTCAAGTTGCCTCGATATGTCAGACCTGCAAATTTAGAAACATGTGAAAGTATCTTTTTAGATCAGTTACCTAAAAAAGGTTTTGGAGAAGTCCCTTTCGAAAAAAGACGACCTGATGATGTTTTGATAATGCGTTTAGGAACAAAAAATCCTATGCATTGTGCAATCCTTTTGCCTGATCTTCGAATTTTGCATCAAAAACAGGATTCCCTCTCCTGCATAGAGGCATTAAACTCTTACTATATAAAAAGAACAGAGGCAGTTTTTAGATATGCAGCGTGTCTTGCTCCTAGATGATTTAGGAGAAAAATTCGGCGCTGTACATCAGTACCACAACCTTCGTACGCCTGTTGATGCAATAAGACTCCTGTCAATTAACTACCCAGAATTTGCTAAGCACTTAATTCAATCAGGAGAAAATGGAATTGGATATAGAGTCGTTCAAGCCGAAACAGATCTGAGCTTAGAAGATATGACGCTGCCTTTTGGTAGCAGGGATTTGATTATCACTCCTGTAATTACGGGTTCAGGAAGGGGAGCAGGAATGATCATTGCCGGTATAGCACTGGTCGGTCTGGCAATTTTAATGCCGAGTTCAGTTGTTGCTTGGAAAGGTACAGGCTTTGCTGCAGGTGTGGGCAAGGGTCTTACCGCTGCTGCTATCGCAACTGGTGGGAACGTAGGTATTGCTCTTGCCTTGGGAGGTATTTCCCAGATGCTTTCGCCACAGGCTGAAGCCGCACCAAGGTTTGGCACGGCGTCGCAAACTATGGATAATGGACCAACAAGTATTACTAGAGGCTCAGATGGTAAACAGAGTTATGCTTTTACCGGGCCCGCAAATAGTGTTGGAGTAGGCCAAACAATCCCTGTTGTATACGGAAAGGCTCTGATTGGTAGCCATATTATTTCAGCTGATATCGAGGTAACAGATACATCAGATCCAGTTAAAAATTATATAGAAACTCCTGGTGTGAAAACAATGACTGTTGCGGGAGAAGAACTAGACAACACATTACAAGAGACTAATGGGATTAAATCGAGATTATGGACCCAGGCTTGGGGCGGTGTTGATTACATGGACGGCCCTATTAAATACGATATTAAGCTAAATAAAGTCGGAAGGACTCACTTGGGGAATGTCACCGGAGAGTTTGACGAAAATTATCCGGCACATAGGTTTCAAATGTTCTTTGAATTGCCTAGTGGTTTATCTAGTAATGTCTCCGGTACTTCTTCTACTAAAATCGATGGTTATATTCAATATCGAATAACAGTAGATAATTTAGATGGATATGGCCGGGTTGGGAATATCCCTATAACGGTGCAAGGCTTATTAAATGATACTCAAAGTTATAAATGGATGGTACAGATGCAATATGGAAAAATTGCAGAAAAAGACAATTACGGTGTATATATAGAAATTTTAAATTATCGTGCCACCTTACCAACTAATATTTTGCGAGTACATGATATGGGTTACAACTTCCATATTAGACCTTAAACAAAATGGGACTCAATAGCACCAGTGTAATTAAAATTGTTGATTTGCTTTGTGAAGGACCAATCAAAGGGATTGTTGGTGGAGATGGAGGCGTTTATATAAATGAGACACCAATAGAGGATTCTAAAGGTGTTGATAATTTCGACTCTAATTCCGTTAATTGGGATTTCAGAGTAGGTGGTCGTACACAAGCTAAATTAACTAATTATTTAGACAATGGGACAGCAATATTAAATGATGTTAATGCAGAAGTAGGGGCTAATTACAGCGAGACTGTTAATGCAAGTAATGAAGTATCAAGCAGAAATTATGGTGAAGGTTTTGTTACTAGGTCAATTACTGATACTGCTTCAGATTCTTTTCATTGTATCTTTACGATTCCTGCTTTGTTTTCGACGGCTCAAGAGGGTTTGGCCAAGGGACAATTATTTAACGCTAGGGTTCGTCTGATTGTTTATGTAAGAGGGCAAGGACAGGCATATAAAGGTGTGTATGATCGAACTATTACAGGAGTAAGCACTACTGAATATCAGATTAAAACACCAAAAATAAAGCTTCCTGGCGATGGCCCGTGGGATATAAAAGTATTAAAGAAAACAGCAAAAGAAGCAGATTTTGAGATTAAATATACAAACTTTAGCGATGTTTCTCAAAAAATACCGTTAGCACAAAATAGAGGGAACAGAGCTATTTGGACAAGTTTGGTTGAGAAAAAAGAATTGAGGATTGCCTATCCGTATACAGCGTGCGCTGGCCTTAGGTTATCAACAAAAGCTTTTAATTCACTTCCTACAAGAGCTTATTTGGTAGAAGGTCTAAAGGTAAGTATTCCAGCAAATGCAAATGTTAGAGAAGACGGTTCTCTTAATTTTATTGAGGGCAATGAATTTACAGGTGAATTAAAAGAAGGTCAATATACAAGTTGCCCCGTTTGCGCATTTTACGACATGCTTACAAGTACGAAGCATGGGGCGGGTGATTTTCTTTCAAAGAGCGATGTCAATTGGATAGATTTATATCCGTTAGCGCAATATGCTAATCAACTTGTCAGTACGCCAGATGGTGGCACAGAACCCAGGTTTTCAATTAATACAGTTATCGGTGTCCAGGCTGATGCATATTCAGTCATTCAAGATCTAGCCAGTGTTTTTAGGGGGATGACTTATTGGGCCTCATCCGCAATTCAAGTTGTTGGTGATCATGGCAACTTAGACGGTACAGATATCACTCCAGTACATTTATACAATAATGCTAATGTTTTAGAAGGCACTTTTACCTATTCAGGAACGTCATTAAAAACTAGAAGTACATCACTAAAGATAAGATATAACGATCCTAACTTCTTTTACAAAAGTAATTATGTAATTGTAGAAGATTATGATTTGATTACTAAATATGGATATCAAAGAAAAGAGATAATTGCCTTTGGTTGTACATCTAAGTATCAAGCTCAAAGAATGGGCAGGTGGCTCATGGCTGCTGAGGAGTTAGATCAAGAAGTTATCTCTTTTACAACAGGGCTCGAGGGTGTTGCTGTATTCCCTGGTCAGGTCTTTTGGGTTGCGGATCTAATGCGGCAAGGTCAGCGGTTAGCTGGTCGCATAACTTCAACATCAACGAATCAAGTAACAGCTGATGAGAGTATTACTCTCCCAAGTGGGACAGGTCATACATTAACGTGCATAATGCCTGACGGTGATGTAGAGACTAAAACAATATCATCAGTTGATGGAACAACTATCAATATTAATGGTACTTTTAGTGCTGCTCCACAGGTGAATAGTGTCTGGAGTATTGCCTCAAGTAGTGTCACGCAACAAAAATACAGATGTTTAAGTATTAATGAGAATGGGGATGGAACCTATTCGATCGTAGGGACACAGTTTAATGATTCAATATATAAAACCGCCGATACTGGGTCAGATTTAGAATTTGAGGATGTAACAACTTTCGATGATATACCTTTAAAACCTACAAATTTAGTTGTTAATTACTCAATAATAAGAGTTAACAACAAAGATGCGAATCGAATAACTTTCAGTTGGTCGAGAGGTACGAATGGGCCTGCTATTTCTTTTAATGTGAGATGGCAATTAGGAAATGGAAACTTTACAGAAGTTTCAACCAATAATACATCTTGGAATATCGATAGTGTTCCAGCTGATTTGTCATTGACTATGGAGGTCAGGGGCGTAGGGCCTGAACCAAATAACAAAAAGTCCGGTTGGTCAACTAAAGTAATCTCTACGCCAAAAGCCTCAACTGGAGACAGTGTTGGTGGTGGTGATGCTGAAACTGTTTCAGTTGTTGAGTTACCACCTAATCCTGAAGATGTAACTATTCAAGCCTCAACTGCTGGGGATACTGTTACTCTTCGTTGGGATATTACAGCTGATTATGGGAAAAACCATTCTTCTTTAACTGCAATTATTCGACATTCAGGGAAGACTGATGGAACTGGAACCTGGTCAGATAGCACCTTATTAAGAGAGCTTCAGGCTATTGGTAAATCAATAACTTTACCTTTGCTAGAGGGTGAATATATGATTAAATTTGAGGATGAAGATGGTAATAAATCAGCCAGTGAAGTTTCAGCTTTAATTGATATCCCGGATAGTATCCCTAGATTTAGTCATATTGTTAGAAGAGAAGATCAAGACACTCCACCATTCCAAGGCCAAAAAGAAAAAGTTTTTTATAGTTCAGAATATGATGCTTTATGTTTAGATGGAACTGATTATTGGGACGACAAGGCAGGCGATATTGATGATTGGGGTGATATTGATTTCCTCGGAACTCTTAATTCTTCCGGGACATACACCTTTAACAGCATCGTCGATTTAGGTGGTGTATTTGGAGTTCTCTTCAAAAGAAAATTAATTACCAGGGGAATTTATCCGGCAGATTTAATTGATTCAAAGACTGCAAATATAGACCGTTGGTCCGACTTTGATGGTGCTCTCCCTGATGCAACAACAGCAGATCTTTATTTTAGGAAAAGCAATGATGCTTCAGCTGATGATGATCTTTTGACAGAGGACGATGATTATTTATTGCTAGAAGATGGCTCAAAAATTCTCTATGAATCGAACCAAACATATGGCGAATGGACACCAATGGAAAGCTCTCGTTATGTGGGTCGAACATTTCAATTCAAAGTTGATCTCAAATCGACAGACACAGATCAAACACCGTTAGTAGACGAATTGGGCTACACAATGCAATTTGAACGACGTACCGCTTCTGATTCTATGGCTAGTGGTGCGGCTAGCAAAACGGTGACTTATACACAAGCATTTTTTGCTACTCCCAAGATTGGCATCACTGCTTCTAATATGGCTTCAGGTGATTACTATGCAATATCGTCTGAAACTGCTAGTGGATTTACGATACACTTTAAGAATAGTTCAGGTGCTTCTCAGGATCGTACATTCTCTTATCAGGCGAATGGATACGGTGCAGCGGAGAGTTGAACATGTCTCCTTAATCAACACCAAGTAATCCCAGATCCTTTTGTTCTCACTGTATTATGTCAACCCACGATTATTCTATAGCCAACCAATCAGGCTCAAGTTTTAGAAGCGATTTGAACAATTGCTTATCTGCAATTGTCGGATTGAATAATAATGCAACAGCGCCATCAACCACTTTTGCTTACATGCTCTGGGTTGATAGTAGTAATAATCTTATAAAAATTAGAAATAGTGCTAATGATGCGTGGCTTACTTTATTAACAACTGCGGGTGGAATTGATGTAGATGCCGCATCAAATTTCAATGAAGATGTTACGTTCGTTGGTGCTACTTCTGGCAGAGATTGCACATGGGATAAATCAAATAATGCACTTGAGTTTGCAGATAATGCAAAGATCAAGATTGGTTCGTCATCTGACTTCTCCCTCTACCACGATGGATCTGATTCATTTCTAAATGATTCGGGAACAGGAGCTTTGCGAATTGTAAGTAATCAGACTAGAATACAGAATGCAGCCGGTGATGAAAACTGCGCTAAATTTAATGAGAATGGGAGTGTCGATCTTTATTACGATGGTACAAAGGAATTAGCCACGATTAGTGGTGGAGTGTCTATACCAAACGAATTAATATGTGGAGCTACTTCTTCTGAGGATGACACCTGTTTAATTCAATCAATTGGTAATTCAAACACTAATCATATTCTTTTGCATAATATTTCAGCATCTGATGGGGATCATGCTGGATACAGCAAACTAAAATTTAGTCGTACTAGAAGTGGCGGTGAAAGTTCATCAGTTTCTGAAGTATTTTGCTACCACCCAGGGACAGGAGACGATGATAAAGGAGTTTTAGGTTTTAAATCAAACAGCGGTAGTGGCTTGGTAGAAAGAGCTGTCATTGCCGCAACTGGTCATTTGAAAGCTAAAAGTACAGGCGACTATAAAGCTATAGACGGCTATTATCATGAATTAATTAATGCAACTGATAATAATAACGTTCTCTACGTTAGACATTCCGGCAGTTCAGGTAATCAATATGGAGTAGTAATAAATCACACAAATGATCATAACTCTGCTTCAACTTATTTTCTTAGATGTTCAGGAGCAAGCACTGATAGGTTCGAAGTTCAAACAACAGGTAATGCCTACAATTCAAACAATACATGGGGCTCGCTATCTGATGTAAAGCTAAAAGAAAACATTGTCGATGCAAAATCACAATGGAACGATATAAAGGGTTTAAAAATTAGAAACTTTAACTTTAAAACCGATTCTAGTAAGACAATGCTTGGTGTAGTTGCTCAAGAGGCCGAACTTATTTCACCTGGATTGATAGAAGAGAGCCCAGATACAGACACAACCGACTCAGGTGAAATTATTAATCTGGGAACTACAACCAAATACGTTAAATACTCGGTTCTATATATGAAAGCAATTAAATGTTTACAGGAAGCTATGGCAAAGATTGAAGTACTAGAAACCGAAGTTGCAGCACTCAAGGCTGGCTAATATAATACGAAGGTATATTAAACATTCATGCCTACACCGGAAGAGAAACTTTCTGATTACGAACGCCTATTAGAAGAGGGTGTTTCTAAAATCCAGACTCTTAATAAAGAGGTACAAACCAAACAGAAAGAAATCAATGACTTAACTCCTTTTGTCCTTGAGGCTCAAGGCGCAGTTAAGGCTTTAAAAGAGATTGTCGAAGAATCTTAGTAGACTGCATTTAAATTTCCTCAGGAATATGGCTTTAATTTGGCGAGTATCAAGAATTGATCGAGTTGCCTCCGAAAGCGGGTTAGATGATGTCTGTAAAAAGGTTCATTGGATAGCCGTCAAGACTGAAGTTTCTGGGGGTATTGCATATAAGGGCGATTCAACCGGTGTTAATTCTTTAGCGGAACCCGATTCAAAATCCTTTATTCCTTATGCTGATATCAAAGAAACAGATGCTATTAACTGGGTAAAGACACTTTTAGGTAGTGACGGAATAACAGCTGTTGAGGAAGAAATCGACAAGAAACTTCTAGACTTAAAACAAGTAGCTAGTACAAGAGGAGTTCCCTGGTAATGACCGACAGGAAAATCAGCGCCCTTTCCGCTCTAACTGACATGAGTGGGTCAGATTATTTTCCGCTTATTGATGCAAGTAGTAGTGATGACGCTACGAAAAATAGAAGAGCGACATATTCAACTTTGTTGCGCAGTATGCCCAACGGGAGTGCCTCAACACCTAGTTGTGGCTGGTTGTCTGATTCAGGGGAGACAGGCTTCTACAGAACTGCTGCAAATGAAATAGGTGTAACTACGAACCAGACATATATTGGAAAATTCACATCTGCTGGTTTTCAGCTTGGGACAGGTACTGCAACAGGTCAGTTGCATTTGTTTTCAGCAGATACCAGTGATCAAGTTGTAATAGAAAACAATTCCGCTGATGCCGATTCAGCTCCAGACCTCACGCTCTACAGAAATAGTGCTAGTCCTGCTACGTCAGACATCCTTGGTGCGATACAGCTTCGAGGTGAAGATAGTGCTGGAAATAGCTGTAATTATGCTTCAATTCGAGGAGAGATTGTCACCACAACAAACGGGTCAGAGGATGGAGCTCTTGATCTAATGAGTGTTGCAAGTGGAACGCTTGCGAGTCGTATTAGGTTGAGAAATCAATTTGTAGGTATACATCAAACGACACCTATCTATCCACTTGATGTCTTAACAGCAACTGGCGGAACGTGTCTGAATCTTGAATGTTCAAATAATGATGCGGCTACCGGTGCTGATTTAACGCTATTTCACCGGCGGGGAGCTTCAGGTGCTGGCCAAGCTTCAGATATTCTTAGCACTATTTGGTTCCGTGGAAAAAACGCCGCTGGGACTCCTGCGGCGACCGATTTCGCATCTATAAGGGCCACTATCATTGACGCCAGTGGCGGGACTGAGGATGGTCGTCTTGAATTTAATGTACTAACTGGAGGGTCATTAAATACGTTAATAAGATTAGATTCAGGTAATCTTAGCCTTGGTGCAGCAAATAAAACTATTACGATTGCAGATACAGCAAACTTGGTTTTCGATACCAGTACAGGCTCCAAGATCGGGACCGCTACGGGTCAGAAAATCGGTTTCTGGAATGCGACTCCGGTGGACCAACCCACCGCTGTCTCAGATTTAGCACATAGCACTAGTAGTGGTACATTACCGACCCCAGATGGAACAGTAAATATTAGTAATGCCGCATCTCCTACTAACGCTGAGCTTTTGGCTTACTGTTGTGAGCTCGAAGAACGGATTGAGGTTCTTCTTTCACGAATACGTGAGACGGGACTGATCGCAACTTAGTGTTGATATTATGCCGATGTAGCAAAGGAATTTATGCGTAAGGTTTTAGACGGTTTAGCCGTCGCATCATTTTTATTAAGTGCTGCTGTCTTAGGTAGTGGCGTCTATGGCTATCTTTGGATTACATCAGAAGACACTCAGGAGATGCTTAAGGAGAAAGCTATTGACGCCGTAAAGGGCGCTTTCCCTATTCCTGGTGGACTAACTGGACCAGCATTGCCAACCAAAAGCCCTGGATCAGCAAAGCCAGGGAGACCAAAACTTCCCTTTTAACTGAAGTCATGGAACCTCCAAATAGGGTTAGCTGTTGGAATTACAAGATTAGTAAAGTGGATCGTGTTGTAGATGGCGACACGATTGATATAACTATTGACTTAGGTTTTGATCTATCAATAAAACAACGAGTACGAATTGCTGGTGTAGATACACCTGAAAAACGCACCAGAAATTTAGCTGAGAAGAAGCTTGGTAAGGATGCTACTTACTGGCTCGAAGATAAATTAGACGATGCTGTTAATGACGGTTTCGATTTATCAATTCGGACGGAGTTGGGTAAAGGAGCAACTGGAAAATATGGAAGATTATTGGGATGGTTATACGTCGGTAGTGAAGGTCGTTCATTAAATGAGCAGATGGTAGAGGAAGGTTATGCGTGGGAGTATGACGGGGGAACAAAACAGAAAGATTTTGAAGAATTAAAAGTGATAAGGAGAGCTAAGGGTACGCTCGTTGAGTGAAGTTGGGGTAGAGAGGCTAGAGGTGGCTCCTATTGGGATTTATAAAATTCCACCTCCTAACAGTCTTCCATCAACGCCCCATATAACAAGACAACTTGATTTAACTAAACCTTCGTTTGAGTTTGTGGTTCCTACTTATGAACCGCTGCAATTCAATAGGAAGAAGATGCAATATGTCCAAAAAGCTCAACCACCTGCACCTTCTAATTCAGCGCCCCCGCCTGCAAGCACTCCATCTGTAAAGCCCCCAGAGATAGAGGTTGAATGTCCTGATCCGACCAATTTAAGAATTGGGGACATACGTAATTCAGAGTCAAGAGAGAAAGTTATTGGGCACAAAGTTGTTGATGGTAAATGTATTGAGGTCTATGCGCCTACAACTTTCGTTGATAAATACTTACCTTCCCCGAGTACTGCAGCAACCACGTTCGGAATAACAATCGTAGCAACTGCGGCCGCGAGTTTGACGCCTATCCTCACCAAGGCATTGAAACCAGCATTCAAGCAAATAATTACAAGAGTAAAGAAATTGTTTGGTAAAAAAATTGACCGGCCAAGTCTTTCTGAAATACGTGCTAATTCTTATCGGGAGAAGAAGGGACTCCCTCCTTTGAAGTAGGGATTTTGTGATTATGAGAAGGCAATACTCCCGGAGGATTTATAAGCTGAATATCAGCGCACAATTTCGATAATTCGCCTATAAAAACAATCCCATCTTTATATAAAGCATGGCATGTCTTGGCACGTGACATTTCATAGTTAAGTCGTTTGGCAGCCAGTGATGCTTCGTATAATTCGTTTTGTTTCGCCATAGATTCATGACACATCTTCACGGCTCTTCTATCTAAGGGAATACTAAAAGTTGCAGTTATACCAAAATTTTCTGCTGTATTAGATTGTTGCATTCCTGTTCGTACATTTTCATGGTAAAGAATACGGCCAGGATTATCGGGGATGCCATCACCTATATCTAGCCCATCTGCATCTATTAATCCAAAATTATCGCTTGTATCATATATAGGTTTTTGAAAGGATGGCTCGTACGGAGTCCCGAAAGAGAAGGTCTTGGAAAGGAAGGGGCTTATATTTAATGTTGCACCTTGGCACTGAATAGAAGGGCCTGATGAATAGGTAAATTGACGACTTGGAACAACCTGAACTGCCTGATTTGTCACCGAGCCCGTTGATTGAGATGTAGTATTTATACTTTGTGAGTAACAAGGAGAGGCGACAAATAGAGCCGCAATGAGTAACTTTCTCACTGAAATGTTGACGTTGTATCTGTAACTTGTTCTATTTCTGTTGTTCTTAAAATATGCACATAGCTTTCAACCCCTGGAGTCTCCAGAGTTTCATAATAAGAAAAGGCTTTCGAAGGATCAGTTATATTGTATTGAGGCTTATTTGAAAGATTCGGCATTACATATGTTGTCGCTGTTCCTTGCACAGAGCCACTCCCTTTTGTAAATCCTGCAGGTGAAATATTAGTAGTACTTGGGGTTAAATTTTCCCCACCCACGGTGAATTGATAACCCGTCCTATATCGGAACTCCTTAATGTCTTCTGTAACCGTACTTTTGACTTCTGTGTGACTATTTAACACACCTTGTGTGAAGTTTGGAACGATACTTTCTGCTTTAGCCAACGGACTAAATAACAGAATTGTAGTTATTAATGATGACGATCTGATAAACGAAGCCATATCAATCCGCTGATAGAAATCAAATAGAAAAGATATAGCCATATCATTAGTCGACCTGCAAAGTTGTTACTACTTGGCCAACGGCTGTACTGCCAGCACCTCCGGCTGTAATGGTAAGGACTTGAGGGCTTGTAATCGTTCCGGCGAGGCTTCCTGCAACGCCTGCTGCTGTAGAAGTTACATCAGAAAAGTTTGGAGCAGCTCCGACTGTGACCGCTGAAGTAGGAACAGCATCCGCCTGTTTATACGTTTGAGAGAAGGAAAATGAACTTCCTGGACTGTCCTGAGTTACAGCAATTGTGCCAGGGGCGTAAACACCTGAAGTGATTGTTCCAACTGAGACGGTGTTTGCAGTTGTTCCATCAGTTGTGTCTACCCCATTACCAGAGATTTGGAATGATGAACCAACCCTCGTTGCTTGAGTTGCTGCCGCATTCACAGTTAGTTGAGTTGATGCAGAAATACTGTGGATGAGATCAGCTTTGGCAGGACTCGCTACAATAAGAAGGGCGAATCCAATTAGATTCCATCGTTTCATTGGTCTGCAGCGGTGGGGTCTTTTTTCATGTCACAAATAAGATTTAGAGATTTGTGCTAATAATCCTAGTAATGCTAATGCCGCACTAACAACAGCGGCAGCGGCAAAGACACGACGCTCTAATTGTCTAACTCGATCTTCAAGATCAGAGATTTTTTCCTCTGCTCTTTTGAGTTTCATCGCTTGGCAAACAATGCGAGTCTCTTGTGTCGCGTCTAGCGACAAACCATCATCCGTCATTTTTTTCAGGGCTAATTAGGGTTGCATCGACTATTTTTATGGGGGTTTCTACCCGTATTATTTGATAACCAGCACCTTCGTTATTCTTAGACATCATAACCTGCATTTCCTTCTTGGTCATTGGCTTCTCGTCATCTGAATCATATGTCCCATCACCTCTCTTTTTGGCTGATTCCAACCCAAAACTGGCAATTGCCCCCGTAAACACACTAGCTATGAACGTTATATCTTTGGGCTCTGTTTTGCCTACTCCAGGTATAGGAACATAGTTAAGACTAATAATAAATCCTGACCAAACTACAACTCCAAGACGTACAAAAGTACTGAGGATTGTTAGCTCTTGTTCCTTGTTTTCAAGTCCTTCTTTGATCTTTCCAACTACTCCTTTCTTTTTGTTCTCAGGCGGTTTGGGTTCGTCCATAGTGGTATTGCAACTCACCAAGGCTAATGGAATCAATTACAGCGGCAATTATTGGAGCTGTGGCATCAGCCTTTGTCATGGCCTTGGCTAATATCAGTAATCGCAGGGAAAGAGATATTAGAGAACTCTTTCATCGTATTAATGCCTTAGAAAAAGATGTCGTAAAATTACAACCTGTTCCGAATAGAGACTGGAGAAAATAAAATACAGATGGAGCACACACAACGTTGACTTGTTGATCCGAACGACCCGAGTGGGAACTGAAAAGTATTGATCCTTGGGGCTTTTGAGGGAGAGGGCGTTGCATGTGAGACGGATCAAGTACCTTCCTTTTTGGAGTTGAGGCTTGAATTCACGACAAGGAGTAGCTACGGCGTCAGATCCCTTGGGTGTTGCTTCTTTTAAAGAAACAACGTCATGCTCCATTTATATACACAACAAAACCCCTAAGATCATTGTCTCGTCCGATCAAAGGGGTTCTGCTGACTGATGGGGAACAGCAAATTAAAGATAACGATTAAAATTGTTTTTAACAAGAGCTTCTTTTTACTATGGACTCAATAAATGACTAGTAGTTTTGAAAAAGACTGGAATCAGGAGAACAAAGAAATAGATCCTGTAATGGATCGCGCTTGGCGTGAAGAAAACAAAAGACGCGTTAAAAGGATGCGGGAGTTATATCAACTTGACAATCGAGACACAGATTCGAACCATCCATATGCAGGTTTATATACAGGTTTATATCAAGAGATCTTGATCTATGAGAAATGGAATAAACGCTTTGCTCCTATGGCGTAAATCCTTCCTTGTCGAGGATTAGAGCAACAAGCGTTGTTTTTTTTACGTGTAAATTCTTCTCCAATATTTTTTCTAGTTTTCGATTAGATAGTCCCATCAAAAAGAAACGGCGAAAGTCTTTCTCTTTCATTGGTGATGGTGATCTGTAAATAAACGGATTTTCCAAAGAGCTTTACTTATTCTTGAATCATTATGTCGCCTTATTACATGGCTGAGCCCGTAACTCATCGGCTAGCGCTTGTCGATTTCTTCCTACATTATGATGGTGACTCGCACCAGACCGCAGCTATTCATGAGTTAGAAAGAGCTATTAGGGAACTAGACCCATCACTGTTAGAGAGTTCAGCTCAGTGGTATAAAGAATGGACATGGTGTATAAATGGCAAGAGAGATACGTTAACAGGATTAAAAGAGAGAAACGGGAAACTTATTCAACCTGACTATGGCTGATGGTTGATTTAATTATTGTCATATTTAATTGTGTAACTATTTGCTAGGCTTAATCAACTCAAAGCGCGGTGGATGATATGCCTCCGACCACCGAGACTAAACAGGTCAAGTTAAAGGAATTTAGAGAACAAGTTTCGACTTGTCACGACCCCTATCATCTTCTAGCGGAATTTGCTTACGAGAATCAACGTTTACGCGATCAAATTACACGTCTAAAATCTGGGATGTGTCACTGTGCTTGACAGGTGTATCAAGGAACAAAATCTTGGGCCGAATGGATGATCATATCTCCTTCATTAGAAGAAGAGTTCAGTCTTGAGAAAGATGCGAAAGCAATCATGGAAGATGATCAGCATGATCAAATTGCTGAACTTTGCGCGCAGCTCTCAAAACAAAATTGGTATCAACAGCGAATTATTAAACAAGCAACAGCTCATATTCTTGAATTAGAAGCCAAGATTGAATGTTATGACTTTTTAGATGAATTAACAAAGAAAGAAAAACCTCCTTCTTTCTGGCAGCGGTTTTTAAAAAGGGATTAAGCGTCTAGCCTTTAAGAATGTAGTGGCAGCTTTCACCGACTTGAATTTCTTGGGCTTTCGGGTGCCGGGTTTGGATAATGCGCCACGCGCTCCATTCACTGCCAGCAGTGACGCACCCCCGCATATACTCGTTATTAGATAAAGAACATTGGTAGGGATAGACTCTAGTTGTGTTGTTGGACGAAGCATCATTTATGAACAAGGGGATGGAAGGGTCTTTTTTGTTGCTTGAATAGTTCTTTTGTATGTCGCAATTTTGTTGAGTAGAAGCGATCTTCTGCTTTGCACGGCGAATAAAATTCATCAGCCTTAAGACATCCCAATCGTTCAAGACCCCAGAATGCTTGTAATTCTATTCCGGCCATTTTAGAAAGGCGGAGGAGTGTCAGATACTGATGTGTTCTCTTGTTTTAAAGCAGAACAGGTGCCACCAATGAATTTAAAATCAGGATTTTGCCTGCCTTCTTTGTTCCATCCAACAATAGGAACCTTCACAACGGTATCTCCTTTCCAATCGGCTTCTCCTGGTTGAGCAACAATCCAATCTGCCAATTTCATCGCTTCTTCTAAAGGGAAATCGATGCTTCCTGTCATGTCAGGTGATTTTTCATGCTTTTTCTCTTTGACAGGCATCAAGGAAAAGAAACCTTGAAAAGCTTTTTCATACTGTGGCATTTTCTTCAAGAATGGCGTAGTGGGATTTGATGATCTCGTTTGCAAGAGAAGAGATCGTTACTCTGTTCTCTGAGCAGAAGCGAAGTTGAACTTCACGCTCCATTGCGGCATAGGCTTCAGGATCGAGAAGCACCTGAACCCGCATTTTGTTGCCGACGTGATAAGCCATTAGACAGCCTTTAACTCTTTGATACAGGTTTTCAATTGAGGCATTGTCATCTGAGCTAATTTCGAACCTTCTCCATCAAGTTTGAACTCGGTTGCTTTCTCAGCAACCCAGCTGATTTGTTCTTCTTGTTTTTTGAATTTAGTCTGGATAAGACCAACAACTTCATCAACGAGATCTTGTTTTGATGTTGTTTCCTTGGGTTGTTCTTTTAATTGACATTCAGGCTGAGTTTCGATCAATTCTTCAGAACTGATTTCTTCAATTTCTTCTTTGGCCCATAATTCATATCCAAGAGAGAAAAAGTAAGCACAACCGAGGCAATAAGCGCGACGGGTATTGTCTGTCAATGTTCGAGCAGTAATTGTTTCAAGTTTCATGGGATTCTTGCGAGTATCCATGACAGCAAAAAGCACATCGCTCGTTTGCTCGGTTTCTGGTCCTGTGAAATAACAAGTCAAATAACCTGTTCCGTTAGGAGCTTTCCAAACATGACCTCCTTCAGGTGAGGGTCTGAGATGAAAATCCCAACCGCTAGCCTTTTCATTCATGATTTGGGAAACTTTTGCCCAAGCCATGTATTTAGCTCTAAATCCAGTTGGCTTTTCTTGAACGTCTTTTTCTGTGATTTCTCCTGCGAGATACGGTCGTCGAAAAAAAGGTTTCACTCATTCGATTCGATTGGATAGTCATATTATCTGATTACGATGGCATGATGTCAAGCCTGTCTTTACGTCTCATGAGACTCGCTTAAGACACTTGACTTAGGCGAGCATTGATGGCACATTTTATGTGTGTTCCATGCACATCGAATACACATGGAATGCGCATAACATGCTCACCACTGAAATGCCTCGATTGCACATAGTAATTAGTGATTCTCACTTGGATTGGCTAAAAGCCAACACCAACAACCTTCGTACAAAGTCAGCAGTCATCAGGGATCTCATCGAAGCTGAAATGCGTACCCTTGACTTTGAAAATGAGAGCGCTAATCTACCCGCGTACCGTGTCGGTGCGGGAAAAGAACCTTCAAAGGAAGAAAGTAAAAAACTTCTTCTTGAAGAAATTAATCATCCTTCTTCACAAAAAATCTTTCCCCCTTTTGGTCTTTTGGGGGAAAGTGTCGGGAAGGAGCTCGAGGGAACCCCTAGAAAACCCCCTTTTGTAAAAGCAATCCCCGATAATTTAAAAAAGCACGAAAAAGACATCCTTGAGTTCTTCGCCAAGAAGCCTGGCGAACATAACAAGAATGCCTGGAATCGTTTAATAAGCGGCTTGACTGGCATCCTTGATCTTGATGGCGACTCCGCTGTTGAAAAGCAACTCAAGCAAGGCATCGAAGAAGGGTGGCGAAGTATCACCCTTGCGAACTATAAAAAATGGGGAAAGATCAAACCTAAATTTCAGCAGCAGGAACCAGAAACAAAGCATCCTGCCTATAAGGTCTTTTCTGCTGAAGATGGGTTCGGGGAACCTACGACCAATCCTGTTCTTAAGGAGCTTTTCTAATGACAAATGAAAAAACATCAATCCACTTAGGACTTGTCTTTCTGCTACAGGGAAAATTTTGGCAGATGCTAGATAAAGATTTCAATAGGGAAGTAGATGAAGAATCTATACATGACATTTTTGAGTTGGTTTTTGATGAACTAACTGTTGGGCAATTACTTAACATTTTGGAAAAAATTGATTCAAAACAAGTCGACAGATTGAAAAAACTATGCGGGGGGAAAATTCCACATACATCATGAAACACGCTTTTGACCGTGCCTCTGTTCTTAAAACTCTTCGGAATGGAGTTGAAAAAGGGTATTGGACTGTTGAGGATTTAGATCAACCTCCTGAGTTCACGAGATATAGCTTTCGAGACCGCAAAAAAGCATTAATAAAAAGTCTTGGGACAAATTTTGATCAAGGTATTCACATGCCTAAATACAGAAATTTACTTCGCAATGATCCTGAAGACGCTATTCGCGTTGAAGTGATTGATCCTCGTGACCTCTTGCCTCCTACAAAAAATGCCTGAAGGACCAACACCTCTTCCTCTTATACAGTGCAACCCAGGTGATGAACCTCGGTACTACTGGAATGAGAACAAGCCTAAATTGAAATACGCTTCAGTCACTGCCATTCTTTCTGCGACTCAATCTAAAGAAACGAAAACAGCCCTTAAACGTTGGCAGAATAAAATCAAAGAAGAAGGTGGGGATCCAAAAGATACTTTGATCGCCGCGGCTAAACGCGGTTCTGATATTCATAATTGGATTGAGCCTTGGTTGCTTAAGCGGAATCCCACGATTCCTGTCGAGATCTATCCTTGGTGTCAAAGAATTAAAGAAGCGCCGATTTGGAATTTTATTGACTATGTAATTCGTACAGAAATGAAAGTCTGCAGTGATCAAGGAATTATTCCCTTCGCTGGCACGTTTGATGCACTTTTCAAAATAGGAGATCAGACTGTTTTGTTTGATCTAAAAACCAAAGGAGAAGGGAAGAAACAACCAAGTAAATCGATTTGCGATGAAGCTTTGTGCCAAATGCAAGCGTATCGGCTTTGTTTAAAGGAAAATCATGCGGTTGATGTAGATCGCTTACTTGCCCTCTATGTCTTTCCTGATCAACCGGCCTTTCCTGTTTTCGCTGCAGGAGATGATTTGTTGTATTACGAAAAACAATGGGATAAGCGTCTACAACAATATGCAGATCAGCAAAGCTAATGACTGAACAGCTCACTCCTCGCCAACGACTTTTGAAAAAATTAATAGCTGAAAGAGATCGAACGAAGGCGATTTGTGAACGGATTGAGAAATTGCCTGAAGAGGATTTTTCAATGATTGACGCAGCTTCAATGAATGGGATCGCCGGATCTTTGGCGGTTAACCATGAAGTGTTACTCGGGGAGTATTACAAAATTACTAAACCTGTTTACTAGCCCTACCCGTAGTGCTATTATTTAAGAGTTAGCCCAATCGCAATGACTGATTACAAGGAAGGAGCTGAAGCTTTCCTCTCTGAACTTCTTACGCTTAAAGAGCGCAAAGCTGCTCTTGATCGTGATCTTAAGCTTGTTGAACACAAGCTTTCTGCTTTTTTTGCTCAGGGTGATTTAAATCACTTAAAGGTTGAAGGCAAAGATTTAAGTCTTAAATTTAAAGACGTTTCTTTCGTATTCTCTCCTGGCAAAAAAACATATGACTACAGCAAGTGCAATGAGATTCGGCAAAAAGAAGCTGAATTAAAAGCACTTAAACAAACAGCTCAGGCAATTGGCTTGGCTTCTCAAAAAACTGGTACACCTTATTGGATTGTTCGATCATGACTAATGACTCTCGGGACCTCACAGAGAAATTAAAATTCAATGAACTTCAAAAAGAAGTTACTAAACGTCGTTGGGCAGATCTGTTAGAAGAAGGCAAGGAGTTTGAACTGATGCAAGAGCAAATGCAAATTGGGGCGGATACTGTCAAAGAACTTGCTGGTGTTGTTCTTGCCTCTACTCGTTCAATGATTAACGATATTGGAATTATTGAGCAGAGACTTGATCGCATCGAAAAGGCTCTTAACCTTGATCCAATTCAAGAAGAAGAATGAAGGATTTTATTCTTCGCATTAAGGCTGAATCAATGCGTCAGTCATCACAAATAATGATTCGTGCAAAGCAAGCTTCAGAAGCTGTTCAAAAAGCAAAGGAGCATTGGGGCGAGGACACTAAAGTTCTCGTCCTTGAATCACGAGACATCGCTAACCCTTTTTCATGACTACAAAATCTGATCTTTGGAAAGAAGATTTCATCACAATTGTTATCGTCTTGTCTCTTGTTTTTTATGATTTCATTCGGAAAGAATGGAAGGAATTTAGAGGAGCAATGTAATGACAGTCGGGAATAAAGTCAATTCATCAAAACACACCGCTGGTGGATTCAAATGGGATCCATCCAGTGAAAAGTCGAATTTAGAGAAAAACCAACGCGATAACGAAAAAGCATTGTTGATTTATAGGTACAAAGCTGCTATGCAAAAAAAAGCGCAGAAAAATGAAAGATCGTAATTACCTTGATGAGATGATCGAACGCGCAGAAAAGCGTATTGCTGAATTACGCGAACTTATCGATTTCTGGAAAAAACAAAAAGAACGCTTATGAGACATCAATGTAAACAATGCGATCTATCTTCATTTTCGGTTGTTAAAACTTGGCCCTATGAAGACTACACTCTTCGACAATTAAAATGTCAACATTGCGGCGCCAATGTTTTCTCTTGTGAATACCTTATGGAAAAGGATGAATATCAATGGAAACGCGATAACAACACTAAAAAATCTTGGATTGATCTCCGATGATGACTGTTAATTGGACAACGATTGGCGAAGCTGCTCCTCAAGGCAGCAAACGTCATGTTGGTAATGGTGTCATGATTGAATCCAGCAAGAAATTACCTGTTTGGCGTGAGCAATTGATTAATGACATTGCTCGCGCTGCTGATGGTTGTGTTTTTGAATCTGGAGTGCAGGTTACTTTGATTTTTACGTTTCCTCGATTGAAATCTCATTTCAATTCGAAAGGGAAATTGAAACCAAATGCACCGTTTTTTAAAACAACAAAACCAGATATCGATAAGCTTTGTCGAGCAGTATTAGATGCAATTACGCTTTCAGGTGTGATTCGTGATGATGCTCTTTGTTTTTCGATAGAAGCCCAAAAGGT
>Ga0080013_1000308_pt1 | contig 69728 bp, 92 predicted proteins | sample ETNvirenome_6_85_FD_69236 | JGI IMG/M metagenome (GOLD analysis project Ga0080013, IMG submission 69236) | Marine viral communities from the Pacific Ocean - ETNP_6_85 (SPADES assembly) (version 2) | ecosystem: Environmental > Aquatic > Marine > Oceanic | place: Pacific Ocean | collected 2013-06-19
TGCAGCAGCCACGGTTGTAGAAGTCCCCTCTTTTTTACTATGTAACCATATTTCTCCTGCTCCAGTGGATCTATAAAAGTCTATTTTACCATCTTTAGTATGAGTAACATGTTTATTTGATATGAGTAACTCTACAAATTGGTTTACATCTCTGTAGTTTTTGTATCCCATATGGTCCAGTAACTGTTTTCTATTCCATAATAATGTTTCTTGTTCAAGTTGAAGTATACCCCGGGCCATGTCTACTTGTTTCTGTTTAGATACCATGGTAAACCCTCCGGGATTATTAGTGGTAGCAATGATCATCTTATACTTTTGTGCCCGAGCGGCTTAACTGCCCGGCTGAGCACCTCGAATCCGAGATGGTAATGATAAATATATCTTCCATTGGTTGTGATACCATTGTCAAGTCACGCGTGACATCCCGGGTCAGATCTGAAGAGGAAGTATGTTTATTTATACTTTAAAATGAAGAGGAATATTGTGTAACATGTTACAGATTTAGAAGAGATGGCTCGCAGTCATGCGTTTAGACTACGGAATGTGCCCCTTACACCTCTGTGTGGTATGGCCCATAAGTTATATATATTCATCTTTCTACAGGCTACCGCAGTGGGTTTCCTCTTCTGATCCCCGAGAAAACTCCGGAGACTTAAGTAAAGAAAATAGTATAATATTAATTCGAATCGATAGAATGGTAATTCGAATTATGTGTAAATAATTACACAAAATAGTGCTCTCAAAGATCGCCATAGATCGCCACCCTCTGGCGATCATTAAACGTGGCACTCAGAGGCTATCCGCAAGGATCGCCAAAGATCGCCACTTTTTCAGGGGGTCTGCAGTTTCAGAAATAGATTTAGCGTCAGGTCTTGGATTGATTCCTATTGCTTGTATTTGTTCGTAATAGTTATACATTGTTTATAGTTATTCACAGTCCGCACCCCAAAATGTAACCATAGATAACCTTTGTTTATAGTTATTATAAGTTATTAGGTCGCTTTTTGGCGGTCAAAAAAGGGTCTTGAAGACTGAAGGTGACGCTGGAGAGTCCGCACCCCCTGTTTTTGGTTGGCGATCATTTTTGAGCCGATTTTGGGTGAAGACATAAATAGGTCTTCGCTACAACAGAGGTCATGCTGGAAGTAATCAGGCAAAAGTTTCACGCCTTGCCTCGAGGTGCTCAGCGTCAAATCAATGAGAGTGAATCATTCAGAGTCATGTTCATTGAAGAGTGCTCAAAAGAGTTGGATTTATCTCCAGAGGAACTTAATGGTTATTTGGATATTGTAATCGCTGCCAGTAATCAGGACTTAGATTCTTTACTTAATTTAGTTAGCATTGGTGGACTCCAAGAAGAAGATATTAGAGAGATGGCTAAAGTTGATAATAGCCGTCAATTTATTGATTGGCATAATGAGATGGTTTTGCTTCCACAGGCTAAAGCATTAGTTGTGAGGGCCAAGATGGAGAATGGAGTCACTTATGCCCAAGCCAAAGAGAATATTCAAGAAGAAGAACTTCGTTCCGTAATGCAGATGCTACTGCAGAAAGAAAGGTCTTTCTTTCCCCGACCTACTAATGAGGGTGAAGCCGAGGATCGGAAGCAATCATTATTGCTCACAGAGATTGAAAACCTATTAGAACAGAAGAGTCCATTGAATAAGACTCAGATTCTAACTATACTTGGTAAGGATAACCAACATTATAGAGATAGTGCTAACAATGTTTTGTATTATCTATGTTTTACACAACGAGCCAGAAAGGTGAACGACAAATACTATCATATCACTAAGGCCCCCACTATTTATGAAACTGACATCCATAGGAGAGTGTATGAAGCCTTGTGTGATGGAAAGTCCAGCGTAAGCGCAATTGCCAAACATATTAGTTATGATAACACTCGTGGGCGTAAGAGAGTAAAGACTATCCTTAACCTTTTAGAATCAGAAGGACTAATAAGACCAAATAACACAAATAACCGATATCAAGAGTGGTTAATCCCAAATAACCTATAACTATAAGTAACTATATAAGGGTAATCTCCACCACTTGGAGGTATGGCCGCAGAATATCTGACTATTAAGGAAGTAGCCGAACTGCTAAGGGTTTCAGACCAGACAGTTCGTAATTATATTAAGAATGGTAGCCTTATTGCTATCAAGTTTGGACGATCACATCGAGCACCCGTTAGAATCCATATAGATGCATTGAACGAGTTCATTGGTGTGTCTATTGCCGAGTCTGGTAATGTATATAAGGATGACAGCAACGATGATGTGGTAGGTGAAGAAGAATGAGTGAATGCATAACTTTGGACTTTGGAGACGAACTGAAAGACAATCAAGAAATCATAGATTGGTTTACTAACTATGGTTGGAGTTACGATGGTGAGACAGGGAAGATGATTCGAGGTGAAGACCAATTTTACATCAATGTTTATCAAAAGATTGGTGCAATCTATTTTAGGGAATCTGGAATGGAGTTCCCAATAGATGTATTTGGTTTCATTGTGGAGAACCCTTCTAAGACAGTTTCACTGGTTAGTGTAGATGCACATGACTATGCTGATATGGACACCGCTCAAGAGTTCCCATACGAGAAGTTTGTGGAAATGATTCAAAACATGGAGGATGAGTAAAATGGGTAAAACATATTGGAAATGCACTAATGAAGGCTGTGAAGATGACCATACTTATGGTTATAGGGGGCTATGCCGTTCCTGCACCACTTATGTAGATGGTAAGGTTAGCGAACCCATACAAAGGGTTAGAGTCACTCAATCAGGAAGTGTCTATATTGCACCTGAAAGGGCAGAACCACTCTTTAGTGGACCTATTACTCGAAGACAACAGAAAGAATGGAGTGCTCAGATGAAGGCAGAGAAGAAACACAAGATCGCTTTGCGCCGTGCTAAGAGAATGATGAGAGATAATGCTGTTCCTGAAGAACACAAAGAAGCCTTGGAATCATTCGTTGCTGAATCTATTGGTGAGCAAGTCCATGAGTGTTGTTCTCAAGATACCTGTTCCCACCGTGAAGAGGAGGAGTGAGGGTGTCTGTATTAGACATTTTGATTGCTTCTCTTTGGTGTTATGGAATTATTAGTATGGGGCATTATTTTTTAACTAAAAAGGAGGATTCTGTATGAGGTTATATCGTAATGTAAAGACCAACTTAGTATGTGAGTTAGTAGTTATCCAAGGACCTAAAGTTAGAGTTCTCAGAGACCCACTCAATGGAGAGTTTCATAATATCACTGATGAAGAATGGATTGAATGGGAACAGATTTTGGAGGAAGAGTAAATGAAGCAAATTATACACATTAATCAACACCACATTAAGCACAACCGTAAGGTTGATGCCTGTGAGCGAAAACCAGTTATCACTTGTAAGACCTATAAAGAGAATGCTTATCATCATTCCATTGACTTAGTATCCGTGGAAACTGGTGAAGTCTTAGGTTCAGTTATGTATTCACCTGATAATCCCTTAGCCTGTGGTGCTAATGTATGGATTGAGTTAGATACTAATGTAGTAGCCATTCAACCTAAAGAGGAATAAATATGAATAAAGTTGGTATTTCTTCTGGAGGTCGGGCACCTGATGCACATGATACATGGGCTACACCATGGGATCTTATTGCATGGGTAGAACAAGAGTTTGGGAAGTTAGTTTTAGATGCTGCTGCCAGTGAAAGTAATGCAAAGGCCCCTGATTATATTACTGCAGAAGATGATGCTCTCACAACTGAGTGGTTGAATGAAAAAACTCCTACTGGAACTACTTGGTGTAATCCACCTTATGGTAGAGAGGCCGTTAAGTTTGTGAAGAGGGCTATTGAGCAAGTAGATAATGGTAATTGTAAGAGAGTAGTTATGTTATTAGCCTCTCGCACAGATACTAAGATGTTTCAAGAACATATATTTCCTAATGCCTCCCGCATTCATTTCATTAAAGGTAGGGTAAAGTTTGGAGGCAAAGGGCCTGCTAATTTTCCCTCAGTGGTAGTAGTTTTCGACAAGGATTATACTGACGATGCAGTATGGACATTTGGACCCACTATGGTGAATACCGAGGAGGAGTAATTATGGCAGTTAAGATAGCAGTGGACGGTAGTGAAACCCAGATTGATCTGCCTAAAATAATCAACGATAAAATGGAGATAATGAATGAAGTCGTTGGAGGATATTATACTCCAATATATTTAACTGATGGTAGAATTATGTTAGTAAATGAAGATGCTATTGCCTTACAGTTACCTTACAATGCTAAGGCTACCTTACTTGGAAGTAAACTTAGTAACCTTAGAGATTTGAGTCCTATGGCTATAAATCGGATTGATACACTTAGAATACTTGGAAATGTGCTTATACTTGATAAGGAGGAGTGGAATTGACAGTCCCATCACCTAAAGATACCTTATATGGTGTAACCTATGTTGTGCGCCGAAAGTGTAATAAGTGTAGTAGCACTGATTGGAATGAAGTGAAAGCAGGTTTTATCGAGTGTAAAGAGTGTGGAAACGTCGAGGAGGTCTAATTATGGAGTTCAATCAATATCAAGAAGCAGCAAGAGAAACAGCCATTTACCCTTCAGAGCAAGGATTAATTTATACTGCTCTTGGCCTCACAGGAGAGGCAGGAGAAGTTGCTGAAAAGGTAAAGAAGATGATTCGAGATGGGATCGAATTAGACCCTAAGTATCAAGGAAAGATAGCCCGTGAGTTAGGTGATGTGCTTTGGTATGTTGCTAATTTAGCACATGAAATAGGTGTAACTTTGGATACTGTGGCTAAGGCTAACCTTAACAAACTAAGTAGCCGTAAGGATAGGAATGCCTTAAAAGGTGAGGGAGACGATAGGTGATAAGTATGGATTTATATCTTATTCTCATTAACGCTGTCATCACCCTCCTTATTGGAGGATGGCTATTCAAGTATTTTGATGATGTTTTCAATGCCCAAGCAGACCTAATAGATCGGATACTGAAAAACTCCAATATTCAGTTTAATACACCCACTGATGAAGATAGTCAGAAAACACATATCTTAGGTGGGGTTGTAGACCATGGCACTCACAAGACAGGTGTATGCTCTGATGAGTGTTGGTGTCACCCAGAGGAAGAATAAGAATGTTAAGTTGGATTAGAAATATAGCCTTGAGAGCAGCCATTTATTATGAGAAATCTCGGGGAGTAATTACCCAGAAAGCCGCTGACGCCATGCTTGCTGAAATCAAGGATAAACAATAGATATATAAGGGTAGTAACACCCAGTATAGATTATGTCCACTCAAGTAGAATTACTTCAGAAACATTTTGAGCAAGATGATTCCATTAGTCCAATGGAAGCACATACAGTTTACAAGATTCGTAGCCTTCCAAGAAGGATTATGGACCTTAAGGTATTAGGTTATCAATTCGATTCTCAATGGCATACTGACCTTACAGGCCAACGTTACAAACGTTACACTGTAACTCACATCCCCGGCGGTGATTCAGAATGAATAGTATAATTTGCCAAGGTCGTGAAGCCGGTTTGCTTCAAGCACAGGCATGGATAGATTCCAATCAGTTGGGAGATGTAGCCAAGGCTAAGTGGTTTGTTCAAAAGATTCCCCTCAACAAGATTTACAACATGGATAATGTTTATCTATTCTATCCACCAGACGCACCCACCACTGCAGCCCTTCGTCAAGAGGCTGCTGAAATTAACGCTCGCAAATTGAATAAGATCGCCCACCTTGAAGACCAAATCAGGGAACTAAGGCGCAATTTGCCAGAACCACAAGCAATCCCAGATGAGGAGTGATATAAATGACAAATGAAACCAATGAAGTAATGCAAGAAGTCCCACAAGGGGTTAATCCAATGGACCTACCAGCACCTATGCGTGTTAATGTCCTAATAAACGAACTATTGATGATGGTTGATCATATGCACCATTTGAGAACAGTAATCGATGAGACCATGAAAGAACTCATGGAGGCTCATGCAGGTCACGTTCACGATGAGAATTGCGACCATGATGAAGAGGAGTGATTCCGGTGACTCACAACTATGCTGAGCGTAAGCCCATGTATGTTGAAGAGAATCCAGACCTAACTGTCTATCCTTTGAACACTGTTCCATCATACCGACCTAAAGGGTCATGGACTAATGGAATTAAGGCTTATACTAAGGATGGTAAGTGCTTAGGTTATTTCTTTCCACCCAGACTACGAAACAAAGGACACCATACTCGTAGTGGACCCAAACCCCGGCGAACCCGAGGAATTGCTATTCAAGAGGAAGAGTGATATTATGGAGTGGTTTATTCCAATCAAATTAGATACTTCATTTATGAAGGAGAAATATAGAGACAGACCCCAAGACGATAGACTGTCTGAAGATTATTGGCAGGAGGTCATACAAACAATGCAACCTGAACTTTATGAACCCCTCGTTGCTTTAGCCAAAGCAGGAAGAGAGGAAGAAATTGATGGTTTCGTTCAAGCATTTCAAGGCTTGTTTGATACCCTTTGTGCTTCCTATGGTTACGATATGAATAAAAATGAAATTGATGGCACTTCTGTTGATACCTTACCTAAGTTTGCATGGGAAATGCGAGATGACAAGTTAGGTGATCTTGATGAGTAATAAAACCAAGATTTCTGGAGGCATTCATGCCCAAATGCGATTTTGGAGACAACATCTTAAGGATTGTTCCGCTGCCGATAAGGCCAAAAAAGAGAAGTATTATAAGGGTAATAACAAGGATTGATTAGTATGCCAGTCGAAGAAATCGCAGAAGCAATTGTAGAGATGCCAGTCGAAGAACTTCAGGTTCTTGCTGACTTGATTAACGAACTCCTAAAGGAGAAGAAGAACGAAATGGAAACTGAGGTTAAGGTTGGGGATATGGTATCCTTTGAACCTAAGAAGGGAATTATAGTTGAAGGTGTAGTTACATCTATGACTAAGACCCGTGCTAAAGTTAATATTCATTCTGGAACAGGTGAATGTTCCACACCACTTAACACATTGACTATCACATATTCTGCACCCGTAGAAGAAATTGAGTTGGATGTAGTAGAGGACACCGATCCTATGCTCGTTAACACTCCAGAAGAATATCACATGGAGTGAAACCAATGGTTGATGAAGACGATGACCATTGGGGCGACTGTGATTGTGAAAATGACATAGAACATTTTCTACACAATCTGGGATTCTTCCATAAGACCTTGCTGAAGAAAGCACCCACACTAACTCTAAGTAATAGTGAGGTTATATCTTTATTCAAGACATGGTTACATGGTATCGTTGATGATAGAGAGCCAGCACAACCCGTAAACCCATTGTCTGAAATTATCAGGCATATGTTTAGTAATGATGGAGACCCAAATATTAATATGTCTTCAGGACACCCATTTTCATTCCGTTTATACGATGATGAAGATGAGGATGATGATTCATGAGAAAGTGTTTAGTCTTGGATATTGAGACTGCTAACCTTGATATGGAGGCAGAGGGTTTAGCCTTTGATAATCCTACTGGTTGGACTACTTCATGTGTAGGTATCTATGATATTTGGGAAGGTGAAAATGAAGGCATTCATTACTATTATGTTCCCGATCCTAATGCTATTGTAGACAAAGATTTGAAAGATTATAACATCCGTAGTATGGATTCCTTAGTAGAAACTCTAAGACAATGTTATAGTAGTGGTTACTATATTGTAACTAAGAATGGTAAGGGTTTTGACCTTCCTATCCTTAGTAAGACCTTAGAAAAGGGCGGTGCAGGACTTAAAGATATTATAAATAAGTATGAAACCGATGAAAGACATATAGATATTTGTTACCTCCTTAGACAACAATATGGATATAGATTTAGTCTGCAGAATCTGGTAAAGGGACTTTATGGAGAACAAGAGTCAAAAACTATGGATGCTGCTCATGCACCCAAAGCATGGGCTGCTGGAGATTATAAAGAAGTATTGGATTATTGTATGCATGACTGCGTTCTCACAGCCAAGGTTTTCTTTGATGCCCCACAACAGTCATTTGAATGTGTTGGGTATAATGGCCAACGTAGTAAGAAACATCAGATTAAAGTTAATTGGTGAAGATATAAATAGGTTTAACACGAAGTCTGTTTATGCCTGAGGACTATACCCCTGCACAAGTCGCTCGCCAAGTAGAAAAGATACGGAAGGCACTCTTCGACGATTATGAAGATTTGGGCGAAGGAAAGTATAGTGGTGATCTTAATAGTGATGTCAAAGGCATTATTGAAGGCACATTGATATTTGATAAGATTCTTTCAGAAGAAGAGTTTACAGTTATGTTTAGTGATTGCACAGATAAACTTATTGAATGGATAGTAGATAATACTAAGGGAGTAGATACCCGAATTGCTACTTTCTTTATACAGGATTTTATAGCCCAAACCTTATCCAATGCTTACGATGTAAAGGAAGTGGATACTGATAGAGCACCTGACTTCATGTTTGGATAAATATAAATAAGTGATACCACCAAGTCGAGTCATGGAGCGTGATTCACTCTTAGGCTTTCGCTCAGACAGCCGACACTTAACCAACGAATCATCCACATGGGGGTTTGACCAAAGTCAAAACACTGGCGAGTTCCTCCACCGGTCTAAGGGAGTAGTCGTTCCTTCCGATCAGTGTTCCCCCGCCTTTTCTTCTCTAATATACATAAATATATAAAGGTAATCTCACACATATCTTATTAGTCCCGTAGTCGGATACGGGGTTAGGACCGTGACTGAATAACCAAAACAGCGTGGTAAGGTGTGCGAGAACGGAGACATGAATCTCCCTCTGGACGGCCAAGTGGCATATACGGAGTCGGGTTAAAATCCCGGGTGAGCAGCAGGAGCAAAGTGACCCATAGATAGTTGTGCGCTCCTTTCAGCGGTTAATCTGCCGTTGGCGGTCCGACCCTTTTCTTCTTCCAATACAAAGTGATAAATAGGTTATACCCTTAGTTACTTACATGCAAAGGCTTAAGGGCAAGAAGTTTCTATACCTCACAGAGATATTTCATCCCGCATCTGGTGGTGGAGAAAAAGCCACTTATGAACATCTGTGTAGATTACATCAAGAAGGTGCTGAGATCACTGTGATTACAGCCACCCCTGATTATATTGATTCAGAGCACGAATATCCTTTTGAGGTCATTAGAGTAGCCGACCCATTACCTAAGTCCGAATATACCCGTCCCGATTTGATTGGACAAGCATATGTAGATTATTTTCATCGTGCAGCCAAAGTTATAGATATTGCTAAATCTTATGATAAAGATGCTTTTGATTACTTACTATGCTATGGTCGATATGGGCCACTAACCATAGGACCTAACGTTTTCAAAAGGTTATCTGAGTATTTTACAGATATAATTACTATTGCATTACAATATGATCCCATACCTGCTTTGGGCACTTCTTGGAAAATAGGTGTAGAACGAGGGTGGAGTTTAACTGTATTAGGCTCACCCGTTTTAGTAGACATCTGGGACAATGTATCCAACAGTATTCCAGTAGTTCCATTCATTACTCGTGAAGACCTCCCCGGCGAGGTCACCACTCCTTGGGAAGAAAGAGAATATGATTTTGGATTTATTAATCCTACACACCATAAAGGATTTAACACAGTTCTTAAACTTATTTCATCTATGCCAGATAAAAAGTTTATTATCAAACCCGGTGGATATCACCATAGTGTAGTTATAGATAAGTTAGAATCATGGTTTCCCAACGTTACTGTTGGTGGTTGGTATGAATCTATGAATGATTTTTATCAACAATGTAAATCTATTTTATATCCTTCTTTGTGGGAGGGCTTTGGTATGGTTCCAATGGAGGCTGCATCTAATGGATGTTTAGTATTTGCTAACGATCACCCTATCATTAGAGATGCTAACCCTGACTACCCCATATTTATTGATGCATATCCTGAGAGAGCCACCGATAATTGGTTTACTTATTTTCATCAAGTGTCAGATAGTGATAAACATAATATGTATATTTCTGCAGCAGAAGAGTGGGAGGATGAAATTAGAGATATATTTAATAACCCAGAACTTAGAAATAAACATATTACCTTAGGTTTGGAGGCTATGGGTAAGCATATGTTAAGGGAGGAAACCTTATGGGATACTTACATAGAAAGATTGCTTACCTTACTTCCATAAGTAAATCTAAAGATATATAAGGGTAGTATGCGCATTATAACCTTATGAAGACAGCACTGATAACCGGCGTCAATGGTATGGATGGTAGCCATTTAGCAGATTTACTACTAACCAAAGGTTACAAAGTATATGGTATGGAAAGGAGGCTCTCTGTTCCTAACCGAGAGAATAGTGGACATTTAGAGTGTAATCCTAATTTTACATTTGTATCTGGAGACCTGACCGATCAGAACTCTCTATGTAGATTGATTAACGAAATCGAACCTGATGAGGTTTACAATCTCGCCGCTCAATCCTTCGTGGGAGTTTCATGGACAATTCCAGAAACCACCAGCGATGTCAATGGATTAGGCTGCCTCCGACTTTTGGAGGCCATTAGAGAGCACCAAGAAAATAATAAAAATAAAAAAATTAAATATTATCAAGCAGCCACTTCTGAGATGTTTGGAAAGATGGTAGAAAACCCTGCTAACGAGAATACTCCCTTTTATCCAAGATCTCCTTATGGGGTCGCCAAGTTGTATGCTTATTGGATTACTAAGAATTATCGAGAGTCATATAATATGTTTGCTTGTTCAGGCATTCTTTTCAACCATGAATCTGAGCGCAGAGGACTTGAGTTCGTAACTCGAAAGATTACTGATGGAGTCGTCCGTATCAAAATGGGTCTTGAAGACAGCATCTCCTTAGGAAATCTTGATAGCAAGAGGGATTGGGGATATGCACCAGATTATGTAGAAGGAATGTGGTTGATGCTGCAGCAAGATGAACCTGATGATTATGTTTTAGCCACCGGAGTTTCTCACAGTATTCGAGATTTCTTGTCTTTAGCCTTTAAAGAAGTAGGCATAGAAGATTGGGAACCATATGTTAAACAAGACCCAAGATTTTACAGACCTGCTGAAGTCGATGTCCTGTGCGGAGATTATTCCAAAGCCAAAAAGGTTTTGGGTTGGGAGCCTACAATCACCCTTGAGGAAATGGTGACTACTATGATTCTCCACGACAAGGAAAGGCTGGGTTGTGAATGATTCCAGACCCTTTAGAAAATCTTCAAGGATATGCTATCTATCGGTATGTGATGGATAACAAGGGAGGTGGTGGTTCATATCACCATTTTACAGACCAAATAGAATGTGATCAAATTAATACTATTGTAGAGTTGGGAAGCCGTGATGGTTTAGATGCAATTTGGTTATCGTATGTTTTTGAAGCCCAAACTTATGCTTGGGAATGTCACCCTGATTTGTGGCTACCAATGAAAGAAAACATCCAACATTTTGAGAGAGTCCAGATGGTTGATAATGCAGTTTGGTCTGAGAAAACTGAAATAGATTTCTTCCCTGTTACTAATGGTAATGTTGGAGCATCAAGTTGTTTTGAAGCAGATAACGAAGTAGAAGGTGCACCCCATTTAGAACAAACTAAAATTACTGTTGAAGCCATTAGGTTAGATCAATGGGCAAAAGAAAATGATATTTCCGAAATAGATTTGTTAGTTATGGATTTACAAGGTGCAGAATTAGAAGCCTTGAAAGGTGCTGGAGAACTACTACACAAAGTTAAATATATTATCACTGAAGGTTGTGTTCAACCATTCTATGAAGGCGCACCTCATATTGATGATATTGCTTCTTTGTTGGAAGAATATGGATTTACACTTATTGCCGATAATACTGATACATGGCAATCAGATGAACTCCAAGGAGATTACTTCTTCGCCCGCCAATGAATATAAATAGTTGTAATACTAAGATATATCATGAGTTCCATCCAGAATCGTCTCATTCTTGGCACTGGTTTGTTTATAATTGGAACATGGATGGCAACCCATCATGCTCACCAAACAGTCACCGAACCCCAACATAGTAGGGCCAAAGAGTTTATATTATATTCAGTAATTGGAGTGGGCTTAGTAACCATTGGTAGTAATATTATGACTGATGTGGCCACCGATCATATCAGTGGATGGTAATAATATGTCCGACCCAATCGCTGATATATTATATGATTCAATTACTAAACCATATCATGATGAGAAAGTAGCCCTAAAATCTTTGTTACCTTCCACTAAGACTATTTATGTGCCAAATGCCACCAGTAAAATAATATCTAAACAAATTATTTGGGCTAAAAATAGAACGGATAAAGCATTAACAGTTTTAACTAAGGATACAAGGGAAGTTAATAATAGTCTCCAACTTTTACCCAGTGGAATTACTAATACTTATATTTGTTTTCGAACCAATAGAGTAAAAGATGAAAAAACTGATATTATAACTAAACTTACAGGAACATGGAAGACAACCATAGTGGGACCATTAGTTGGAAAAAGTTACGAAAAAGAAGTTCCTATTACTATTGCTACCATGGGTCGAACTTTTTACACCCATACTGAAGATAGTCAGTTAATGCCACATCCCATTATTGACTGGGATAATTACCAACACCTTGGCGAACCGTGGCAGGATACTTTTGACCAGATATATGGAATAGTGGGAGGAAAACTTATAGACCACACCCCGGTTTTTACATCTATGATACAACAAGTAATGAAATCAGTAGGGCTGGAAAACCTCCCTTGGTATAGTTCTCAGGAGTTCATGGGAGAATACAAACCTATTAATTGGAATCCTTTAACTAAAAATCTGGCAGATGTTTTTGCTAACTTGGATTGGGGAGATTATATTATAGAGGGACCTCCACCTTCTGGGGGTATACCTTATGCGGAGACCCATCTGGTAGACAAGATGACTGAAAAGGAATATAATATGCAACAGGAATGGGCTGTCGCAGCCGCCAACATGAGGGATGTAATTGATGCGTGGATAAGTGATCACGGAATTGACCACTACTTTGAATTAGATCACGAAGGAGATATGTATGTTAATAAGGATTGGAAGGAGGCATTTGGAAAATATGTGTTGTTTAGTTCTTCACGAAAGCATCACTCAGGTTCGCCTATTGGCCCTCTCAGGGAAGGCCCAGTCTGGAAGATGATAGAGGCCGTATTGAAAATGGAGTTTTCTTTTGGGGATAATCCAGATTTAATCAATAGAATTGAAGAAGCAGGAACGTATAAATATTTATTAGATAATCAAAGTAAAGTAACTGCATTTCTGGACACAGCGATTATGTGTTGGATAATGGCCCTTCAATTACCTTCCCAAATAGAAGACTATGTTCGAGAAGAAGCCTTGGAACATTTTGAGCAATAGTAAAGGTATATATGGGTCGTAGCAACCAATAAATAGTAGTAAAGTTCAGGTGTATCTATGACTAATGTTGAACAGTCTAAAAAGCAAATCTACGATTTGTTATTCTATGATTGGTCTCCTGACCGACCATCACAAGTTAAACCTGAAGTCATGTCAATTATCAAAAATAGTTTTGATGATCGAGATAAACAAAGTATGGCACTTGCTGAATTACATTTTAATATTCAACACGCCACCAGCAATCTTATAGATTACATTGAATTATGTATCCCCAATGTAGATTTAGATTATGCTACTCAAGTGGCTAAGAAGTTTGTAATCAAATCCTTGAGTCTTGGGACCTTTTGGAAACAACTCGAAGAAATGGGAGTTATCCCAGAGGATCCACTATCAGATATGGTGTAGTTATGGCAGAAGAGATACAACGCCGAAAAGGCGATAAGCGTAAGAAGTCCAGTCGGGAAATTAGAGTTAGAACTGAGCGTCATCGTTCTAAAGAATTACCTGTGTATGAAAACAATGATATGATGGATGTGCAAAGAGAAATTGCTCGCCAACAAGGGTATGATATCTGTCCTGAATGTAATTTGAGGACACCTTTAGATAAACCCAAGTGTGTTCACTGTCATAGTTAAGTATATAAGGGTAACAACTACCAGTTCTGATTACGGTGAGTAAAATGAGCGATGTAGTAAATATGGTAGCCAGCACACAATTGACAGAAAGTATTGACCTTTATGATGTATCCAACAAATTGGGTATTAATTATGAGGCAGAACAATTCCCCGGAATGGTTTATAGAGTAGCAACCCCCAAGGTTTGTATTCTTTTGTTCCGTAGTGGAAAGGCAGTAGTAACTGGGGCCAAATCAGAAGAAGATGTAGCAGCAGGACTTCAAGTGTTGCACGATGACTTGACTAATAATGGTTACGAAATGTGGCCATACCAACCCGAAGACATCAGTATTGAAAATATTGTAGTCACTTATGAATATGGGAGCGACCTTGACCTTTCTCACCTAATCTTCAGTATGCCTTTCGATAAGACAGAGTATGAACCTGAAGTTTTCCCCGGACTTATCTATCGTATTGATGAACCAAAGTCAGTATGTCTGGTATTCTCATCAGGTAAGTGTGTCATCACTGGATGCAAATCCGAGTCCGAAGCAGAGAAAGCAACTGAACAGTTGATTGAGCAACTCGAACCTATGGAGTGAACCCAATGGGAACTCGTCGCTTCAAGTTTAGCGACAACAGAGAACCCAAAGGTGCATGGGACGCTAACGCCAGTGAGTATCCCGATCAAATCATCAAAGGGCCTGTTGTCGGCCAGTCCGAACAATCAGGTAAACTTAGTGATATTGTAAACCTCTTTTCCGAAAGGTATGAATTGCTTCGTAAAGTGCTCAGACATGAGTGGGGTTTCAAAGAGACCACTAACATTAACGAAGTCCGTAAGGATAAGATGGTTTTTAAGAATAGAGTCATCAATATTATCGGAATTGTTTCCAGCATCAGGAGAACTAAGTCTGGTGGCCGTATGGTTGAGTTGGAAGACAAGACAGGTCAAATGTCTGTCTTCATCTCCAAAGAAAATCCGGCTATTGATACACTATTGCCAGACAATGTAATTGGCGTTTCAGGCAAGTTTATCAAGGACGGTGATTTATTCATCGTGGACTATGTTCAGTTCCCTGAGTTCTTAGATACACCTCGTAAGATGGGTGCTGAGTATGACCCTGTTTCTATTGCCTTTGCTTCCGATATTCATATTGGTTCCAAATACTTCTTGAGTAAGGAGTGGGAACGTATGATGGAATGGTTAGCCAGTGACCACCCTACTGCTAAGAATATTAAATATATTGTTTTTGCTGGTGATGTAGTCGATGGTATTGGGGTCTACCCCGGACAAGAAAACAACCTTTCCATTACTGACGTTTATGACCAGTATGAATACTTCGCCCGTGAAATGGATAGACTTCCTGATCACATGACTCCTATTGTCCTCCCCGGCAATCACGATGCAGTTAGACCTGCAGAACCACAACCTGTCTTGGAATCATCCGTGCAACAAAAGTTTAGTAACGCTATTCATGTAGGTAACCCCTCACGAGTAAATCTTTCTGGAATAGATGTGCTTTCTTATCACGGTAAAGGTATTGATGATATGGTCCCTCGTATGGCTCATGTAACTTATGAGAACCCTGCTGAAGCCATGAAAGAAATGTTGAGGAATAGACACTTGGCTCCTATGTGGGGTGAGCGAAATGCTTTGTCTCCCGAGGAGACTGACCAAATGGTAATTTTAGATAAGCCAGATATTTTTGTAACTGGACACACCCACGCTCACCAAATGGAGGAGTATCGAGGAACTCAATTAATTGTATCTTCTACCTTCCAAGGACAATCTGATTTCATGAGGATGTTGGGCTACAAACCTAAGATGGGATACCTGTCAGTTTACAATATCCAGAACGGTGAATCTCAAGTTATATCCTTTGCCGATCAGGCCAATCCTTCTGCTGGCTATAAAGCATGAAACCTAAAGATATATATGGGTGACTTTCCACATATAGAATATGGACTGGGAATATTATCTCCTTTTTGTCTTGGTATTAGCACAGATGTTGAGAACCAATTTAACTTTAGCACACATTCATTCTAATTTGGAAACTATGAACGACCGTCAGGCCATAGTTATCATGCCAGTTCAAGCAGCAGATGTTGACCCTGAGGAAATTGGAGATGCACCTGCTGGTGGTTTAGTAGATTTGGTTAACCAATGGGATTATGGTGAGTGAGATGCCTAAAGATAGAAATCCATGGTTGGCTGATGATGTTCTACCAGAGAAAAAATTATATGATATTGTGCAGAGGGTATCTACTATTGCTTTGGTTGTTATTGTTATTATAGGATTGTTTGCATTTATGGGGGCTTAATAATGCCATATATAGAAGATACAGATAGAGAGAAGTTTGAGCCAGAATTGGCTAAAGTAGCAGAAAGCATTGATAATGCTGGACAAATGAACTATGTGGTAACTATGTTAATAAAGAGTTACTTAGACCGAAAAGGATTGCGTTATCAGAATATTAATGATCTGCTTGGTGCATTAGAAGGAGCCAAGTTAGAATTATATCGTAGAGTGGCTGCACCCTATGAGGACGAAAAGGTAGAATCCAACGGTGATGTTTACTAATTGGGGTCTTGAAGACAGGTGGTATCAAAATGTTTCATAAAGTTTATTGGGGAGATATAGACACTAATTTAATTCAACAAGACCCATATAATCCAGACTGGGTATTATTTGCTGTTTGGGAAAACAAGAGGGAAAATACTTCCGCTATGTATTTTGTTACTGACCCAATTTTGGTCTTTGATTTGGCCTACAAAAATAAAGAAACTGTGATGGCACAATCTGGACAAGGTGACCCATATACAGGCCAACAGATATTAAATATGATTAAGCATTATGTTCCTGCTAATCGACACTATGCTATTGGAAAAAGACTTAGTTAGATTTCCACATTTTTAAGAAATCCATGCCTACGATCATAGGATAAGATAATTTGCTTCTATTAGTAATTGAGGCTTCTAATTCATATTCTTTTTCATCGTGAATTATTTTTATTTTTACTAATGGGCGTTCTTGTTTACCCATAGCATTAGAAACTTTAACTTCGCCCACTGATTCCAGTTGTAAGATTTCTGCTAACTTTTCATCAATACTCGTGCGTTTAGCCCCAGTATCTATTTTAGCATGGAATTGAAACTCCCATGGTTTTTCACTTTGACTAAATGTAGTCACTTCAATAGTGTATTCATCCATTGAATCACATCTAATATAGGCAGCGTCAACTATTTATATCTTGGGCTAATATATAAATAACAAAAGCCATTATTCTAATCATGGGCCGAACCATATGGAATACTTGTTCCGAAACAATTCAAACCATTGAGGAATTACAGGATAAAAATGATTGGCTCAATACTATGATTATAAGTGGTAACACGAACACCCAGCAAGTAATAGCATATCTATTAATAGATCAAGAAATAATTGATGGTAGGAAAGAGTGGGAGTATCAAACCATTGCCATTACTTGGGGTGAAGATGAAATAACATCTGCCGATGAATTATTTACACCTTACTTCATCGATCCTAAGTCTGATGATGATGTGGATATTTTGGGAATAAAAGATTATGTGAATCCCTATGTGTTTAACGATAGGAATGATTGGTTTGAGAATGGATATTGTAAACTAAGTGCAGAGGAATTACAAAGTATTTATGATGCATTATTTTATAAAAGTGAATCCAGCGGAGGAGCCATCGAGAGTATGCAGAACTTTTGGCTGAGATTAATGGATTCTAATGGCGGACGCCCAATTTTATTATATAGAAAAAGTTACCTACCCAGTTTTGAATCTATCAACAAAGAGATGATTAGGTGGTATTCGGTGATGGTGCCAAGAGGGCATCCACGATAAAGGAGATTAACAATATGAGATGGCACCCCCGATTTTCTAAGAATGCTTGGGTGTGGCCCAAAGTAGGAAAAGTAGTAGATTATTCCTCACTTCAATTACGAGATGAGTTGGATACCACAGATACAGCCATACCTTGGGTAATGGTTTATTTGGACCCCCGAGGTGGTATTTCTGCAGCCACTTGGGTTATGGATGATCCTGAAAATGGCATATATGCCTTTTACAACACTCGTCTTATAGATAGGGCGGATTATGAGGGGTCTGGTGGTCAATCATTGTCTTCTCTCCTCGCTCATCTTGAAGGAGTTCCTTTTTCACCTCAGGAAGAAAGTTTAGCAACGTTATGGACTACATTAACAGAAGGAGTTAGCCCAAGTTATGAAAGTATAAATGATATCGAACAAATAATTAATACACACAAAAAGGAGAACGCTCGGGGCGGGCGAGCACATTCCAGACACACCCTTCTCTATACTGCTACACATCTTATTCCAAATAGTATCAATAAACTACAAATAGGTGGTTGATACCATCTCCACTCAGGAGTATTATGAATGTCTTGGCTTTACGTCCCGGAAGTGGAGGCCCCCTCTTGGGACTCAGATTGGCTCTTGGAGAAACATTCAGTCCCATCTGTATCATTGAAGAGCGGGCCTATGCCGTGGCCACCCTCATCAAGAACATGGAATCAGGCTACTTACATGAAGTTCCTATCTGGGATCAGATTGAAACCTTCAACTGCATATCTTGGAATCAACAAGTGGATTTCATCATTGGCTCATTCATCGACAGGGGTCTTGAAGACACCTCCTTGTTGGAATCCGTTGGGAAACTCCTTGAAGACCTTCAGCCCCAAAGAGCACTCTTTGAGATGCGTTCCGAACTTCTCAAACAACGAGAGTCATTTATTAGAATCTGTGGCCTCTTTCAATCAATGGGTTTCCAAGTGGAGGTTGAAGAAATCTCCGCCAGAGAACTTGGGTTCACCCATGGGCGCAGACGACTCTTCATGGCACTCACCAGAAATACTGAAGGGAAACCTGTGGCCAACCCCCGGACACAGGGATTGGAAGGGTCCCTCAGGTATGGAGAGGACACTCAAGAAGATGAGGGCAGGGAAGGCTCCAGACAACCTTCCGACAGCCAGCAGGATTTGGAGCGAATTGAAGGAATCCTCCAGCGATTTCCCAACCCTCCACCACCTCGGGATTCTGAGGCTTGGTCCGAAATCTTGGAATCTGCCCCATACCTCAGTGCCAGTCTCCCAAAGCAGGCTTCCGGCCAATTTTGTGGAATGGCTGATGGGTTTTCCCATCGGTTGGAGCGATTGTGGATCATAGGTGGAGACTCTGTTCCATTGATGTGGACCATGGCTTACTATACCTTTTTTGACTAAACTATTATAAAGGTAGTCACCATCTCCTTACTTTATGGGTAATCAAGGAAGCGAAGTGATGAATGTGGGCCTCTGTGCTGGACGACATGAAATGCCAGTTAGTGAGTTTATCTGGAGCCAGATAGACAATCCAATGGAGTTCGATGAACTCGAACTTCAGGCCAAGGATTGGCTCCTTCAACAGAACATGGAAAATGTTCAACAAGTTAATGTCTATATCACCGGACTTACCGTAGCCCTCACCAGTTTTCTGAATGCATGGGAATCTGTCTGCCAAGAACTGGAGTTTGAAATGGACCACCGCCCATATCTTCATCTTCTTCATTATGATCGAGATACTAATTCATATAAGCCACAGAACTGGTTGGGATGGGAATGAAGGCTTGGGTTAAATCCTTCTTGCGACCCATTTACGGTTTATTGCTTATTCAACCTGTCATCATTATTTTCCTTTTGCTCACACACCCCGGCGAATGGATGGAAAGATATTGGATGCAATCAGGGCCACTACAATTGATTCTTACTCTCTATTTAGTTCCCGTTTATCACTACTATGATGTGTGGTGGAATCTTCATCAACATTGGATTGAAGAAGAATAACCGCTAACCGAAGACTTCAAATAGTTGAGAGTTTAACTACTAAGGCGGATGTCTTTTACGGTCAGTCGTTTTTGTCCTTGCACAGATGGAGAAATAGTTGGCGATTTTAAAGCCGAAGAAGAACCAGTTATAGAATGCAAATTATGTGCTGCAATTCATTACTTCAAAAGAGTAATGAGGTGGGATAGTTGGAATGGAAATTACTGGGAAGAATGGGAATTAAAACGTAAATAATAATCTATATAAAGGTGGACGCAACCACTATTAGTATGAATATTTTCGTCTTACATGAAGACCCAGTGGACGCTGCAAAAGACCTTTGCGACAAGCACATAGTCAAAATGATTTTGGAATCTGGTGAAATGCTTTGCCATGCTATCAAACATACTGGAGGCACAGCATTCTATATGTCCGATAGGCATAAGAATCACCCTTGCACAATTTGGGCACGGGAATCCAAATCTAACTGGGAGTGGTTGTATACCCACGCTATGGCTATGTGCGCCGAATACACTCGGCGTTATAATAAGCAACATAGTTGGGAAGACGACATTCGATCCTTGACTTGCCCACCACTGCCAGATATCGGTTTGACTCCCTTCGCTCGTGCTATAAAGAAGGCTACTTACCCCCAATTGTTGGACACTCAGATTTCCACTGTGGAGGCATATCGTCAATACTATATGATAGACAAAGTTCGTTTTGCTCGCTGGAAAAACCGTCAACCCCCTTCTTGGTGGAATCCAGTAAATATAAATAGTTGTTCTACTGAATAAATGTTATGACCGTTGCTTGTAAGATCTGTGGAGCACAGTTCGATACCTTTCGAGGACTCAATGGACATATGAATGCTCACCTTCCTCGCACTCATCCACACCGCATGAAGAAAAAGAGTGCTGAAGACTTTCGCCCACGCACAGGAAGAATCATTACTTCGGGAAGAAAACAGAAATGGATTCCTTATGCTATTGAATATCTAAAACAATGGCAAGTGGCCACTGCTGCGGAAATACTCCCACACCTTCCACATTTCAGAAACTCAGGAACTCCTTCTAATACCAAAGCCCTTAGTAGCCGCCTCATTAGAATGCCTGATATATTTAGTGTAGATAAAACTACTCGACCAACTACATTTAGTTTAGTGGAAACCAAAGAAGCAGAATCGTTTGGTGTTGAAGCCTATGATGAGAGTATAACTGTTTGGATTTGTAATGCCTGCAACCGTCGCTATGAAGAGCAAAGCGATGCTGAAGATTGCTGTGAAGGATTAGAGGATTATGAAGTTCCCTACTTTGATGGCCGTTCCAAAGAACGTCGTGAAGTTCACTTGCATGAAGCCGAATCTTCTGAGTATGATGGCGAGGTAAAAATGCGTTATGAATATGAGATTGATGACCGCCACGCCAGTTCTGCTAACATCAGTGGTGAGTTTGTTTATGCTGGACGGGTTTGGGATTTCTACGGCTATGCTGATATAGAATATGATCCAGATGGATCCTATCTTGCTGGCATATATTGGGAAGAGGCAGAAATATGGCCTTCCGACTCGGAACTGGGAAATGGAACTACTTTAGCAGATTTTCCTGATGACCAAAGAGGTATAATGCCATGGCTCCAATGGGAGTGGCTATACGGACCAGACCAAGAAGTTATGGATAGGTTAGTGGAAAGATTTACGGCAGAGTTTGAACAACTCTCTGATGCCTCTATGGCAGTTTCCGATCGGTATGATGTTAATGTTGGATATATCGTTGCCTCCGATGGCGATGACGATGAAGGAGATGATGAGGTTACTATTAGAATCATGGATGATGATTTTGAACCAATTGCTGAATTAGAACTTGGGCAAACTTGGCACGATTATAATCCAGATACTGAAGAATATTTTTATGCAGAAGGGGGGTCTCCTAAATTAGTGGAATTAACTGTCCATGTTGAAGTTCCTGACAAATCACATACTCGAAGTGTTAGTTTCCACTTACCCAATCATATAGTTAAGAATGAGGACGTAATTCATATGGCTATTGAAGATAGACTTATGGATATTCTACAACAACCCTTCGGAGGGTGGGATTTAGTTTCCATTAAAGAGTTAGAAGCAGAATCATTCTCCGCCGAAAAAATAACCAAGTGTCCCGATTGCGATAGCCAAGTCCAATACAAAGAAGGATGGATTGAATGTCCGAATGAAGAATGCGAATGGATTGATGCTGACTACCCTTTTTGGGATGTTCCTGAAACCTTTGAGGCCAATTTTAATCCAGACCAACCTCGAGATGCTGATGGCCGTTGGGTAGATTCCGATGAAAGTGACTTTATTAAGAGTGATGTTATAGATATAGATTTAGATAATGAGGAATTGATGGCATTGGCTGCAGCCATTAGAAAACATGATGAAACTTTTCCTGATGTAGAAATGTTGTTAGAACAAATTGGAGACACTGCTGCAAACCGTCAACTTATATTCCAAGAAATGTTGGATGTTCTATCAGGAACCATTAATGATATTATGCAAGAAAATGTATCTGTGGAAACTCCTGAAGAGTATTACCAATATATTTTAGATGAAGAAGTGGATGATGAAATAGATCGTATTTATCGCCAAGCCAATTATTATGCTCAATTCAAGAGTAGTGCTGAAATAGAAGAGGCGTTAGAAGAATTGTTTGCTCAATATCAAGTAGCCCAAGAAATGGGTGCTGAAAGAGACATAGTAGATAGTATTGAAAAAGATATTAATTTTGTAGAGTTGGTTTCTCGTGTTCAGGATATGCAACGTCAGTATACAGCCGAATCAGATTGGAATCCCAGACACCCTCGTGTTCCCGCATCAGGTGGATGTAAAGGTGGACAGTGTAAGAAACCCGGTCAATGTAAATCATGTGAACCCGGTCCCGGCACCGGTAAAGGTGGCGGCGGAAGCACAGGCACTCGCAGAGGCGGTGTAAATATACCTAAACCCACACCCACCCCAGACCACTCCACTGATTTTTGGGTCAACACGCAAACAGGAAAGACATCTCGAGGTCTAAAAAGACCCTCTGAGCAACCACAGGAATACTGGAGGGCTGTAGAAAAAGTTCCACTATCAAGATTGGTGTTTTCGGCCATACACCAGCGCAAACAACGCTATGTTGATAATATCTTGGATGAAATTGTTAAGTTGTTCCCAGAATCTGCTGTGCTTTACAAAGCCTCCAATAATCCATATATCCAAATTATAGATTCTCGAATAGATCTATCTGGACTTAAGATTAAAGGAATGAAGATTTCTCAGGATTCTGGAGTATGGACCATTACTTATGAGTAAAGTCTTATTAAGGAAGGTAATTATATTATACTTAACGAGGGTTCATAATGATATTCACTTATTGTTTAGTCTGCAACCAATTAATTCATTCAGCAGATGTGAGTCTAATGAGAGAAGGGCGCAGAGTTCATGCCCGTTGTGTCGATCCTCGATATTACCAACCCCCGGGATTTCCTGCTGGAGTTAAAGTAGTCGAAAAGAAATAAGTATATAACAGTGCTTGGAATAACTTATCACATGGACAGTCTGCACCAGCACCCTCGACGACTCAAGATTAAGGAGTTGTGGGATGAGATGAAACTCTTAGATGAACAAAAGAGAACCCTATTGAAAGCAATAGGTGAGGCTGAAAAAGAGGCTCGTGTCTCTTGTGCTACTGAATGTCCTGAAGAGGATAAATGGATCCGTGACCCATATCCTTATTCAGAACTATACTGTCGCCATTGTGGCACATTTAAGAGGTGAAAAAATGAATAAAGCAATACTACTAACCCTATTGGTAATGATGACCGCATTTAGCGGTTGTCTTAATGATTCCGAAGACTCCGAACCACTCCCTGCCCCACTCTATACATCTGAACACAGTAGCCACGATTCCTATCAATTCAATAATTATGCTCCTATGGGCATGGGCAATTCAACTCAAGTTCTTCTTAATGCAACCAATATGACTGTTATTGTAGAAGTAAATGTTACTGCTGGTTTCCACGAACCATTACTCTGGGATCAAGGTTCAGTCAATGTCTCCATTTTAGATAATAATGAAACTGTCCTTTGGAGTAATGAATCTAATGGAGGTCAAGATAATTATACCTATGTGGTAGCAGATAACTTTTCTTATAATGGCAATATCACTTTGAGAATTATGGCTGACGGAAGTGACAATGCTACTGATGGAGAAGTGGCCGACTGGTATGTTGTTAGATGGGATGTCTGTTGGGAATGGAGTGATATTTAAATGTCCGATATAGATTCCATGTCACGAGAAAACTTAATTGCAGAAGTTACTCGAATGCGTGATGGTATCCATCACATTCTCCAAACCTATCACTTCCCATTCATCATTAGTGGAATGAAACAACAATTGAAGGAGTTGGTAGAATGAATGAGATGGCAAGATTAAATGGTCTCAGGTGTTATTTAGCAGGACCTATTGATGCTGCTGAGGATGACGGAGTGGGTTGGAGAAAAGACCTCACTAAGTTTTTGAGACCTTTTGGAATCACTGTTTTCGATCCTTGTAAGAAACCACTTGCATATTCCCAATATAAAGAAGTTGAAGAAGAAAAGAAAAAGATGATGCATCTCAAGGAAACAGGTCGATATTTTGAACTCACTCAAAGAATGAAGGATATTGTTCATGTGGATTTGCGAATGGTAGATGTCTCAGATTTTTTAATTATTTATTTAGATATGGATATTAGGATGTTTGGGACCATTCATGAATTATTGAACTCCTTGGCTCAACGCAAACCTACTTTAGTAGTTATAGAGGGTGGCAGAGCCAATGCACCTAATTGGCTTTTTGGAATCATGGATTATAATTTTATGTTTGATTCATTTGAAGATTTGCAGATTTTCTTAGAGCAAATCAACGATGGCACCATTGGAGGCGATTTAAGCCGATGGGTGTTCTTTTCTAATGAAGAAGAGTAACCGATGACTATAAATAGTTGTCTAACCCATATTTTACTATGAGTCATGTTTGGGGTCAAACACTTCCCTCTAATTACGGCAGACTATCTGCTGAATCTCAAAGAGTATTTCATACCAATCCATTAGGCGATATCGCAGGAGAGGCAGCGGAGAAAATTACTCGAGAGGTTATGGAAGAAGTCCAAGAAAAAGTTGCTCGTGAGATTTCAGAAGAACTAAGTGAAAAAGTTTCTCGAGAAATCACAGAAGAATTGGTTGCTGAGGCTCAAGAAAAAACCCTCCGTGAAATCGGAGAAGATACATCGGCTGAAGCCATTGAAAAACTCTATAAGAAAAACCTCAAAGAATTGGCTGAAGAAGTCAGTGAAGATGCTGCTGCAGAAGTTACTGAGAAATTAGTAAAAGAACAGACAGAAGTATTGGCCGAAACAGCCACTGAAAGAATGGCCAAACAAGCCATTAAAACCGGTGGTTTAGTTATCGGCGGTGTAGTTGCTTTCAATAGTTTCCTTAATAGTGATGCTTTAGATAAATATGTAGAAAGTGCTACTGGTTTAGATTGTGATCAGAAAGCCGAAGAAGCAGGCTTAGTAGCAGGAACTCCTGAATATGAAGAGAGAGTTACTGAATGTCAAGAAGATGCTGCCAGCAGTATGGCCATGCTTGGTAAAATGGCCGTAGGTGGTGGACTATTGATTGGAGGACTTGTTGTGTTTTCTATACTTTCAAAGATAGGATTATTCTCAGGCTCCTCATCTGATGAGGAGTGAGACACATGGGTTGGGCAAAACAAGAAGGCAGTGTTCTTCCACAAGGACTCGAAGATGCAGGTAGTGGCAATTTCTTTTTAGATGCTTCAGGTTCCCTATCTTGTGAAACTGATTTTATTTCTCGAGTGACTGTTAAAGATCCATCAGACAAAGAAATCCAATGGACTAATGAGTCCAAAGATGGAGATACAGTTATTGCTTTTGATAAAGTAATTCAAGGTTCAACTATCTATTGGGAAATAGAAACTTTAGGCGACAAGAAAAAAGGGGCTTCGGACCGTGCTACTGTTGAACTTACTTATTTAGATACTCAATATATGGCTCTCCTAACTAATAAGATTTTGGGAGAACTCACTGAGGAACAAAAGCAAGCCATCGCTGGTGGTGATGCTTCAGTTCTACAACCACTTATTGAAAAATATTTAGACCTTAATTTGGCTATTGTTTCCATGTGGTCAGATACACTTGAAACAGATGCAGACGGAAAAGCCAAAGGTTCAATCCCTATTGATGCCCGTTGGCCTGATGCAGCCTACACATTTTCAGCACATTATGGATATTCTGATTTGGGAGAGTCTTCCACAGAATCCAAATCTAAAAAGTTTATTTTAGAAGAAGTCGTGCCATTCGTAGCCGAAATAAGTTTAATGATTATTGCCAGCGTTTTAACTGCTGGTGTGGCCAGTGGTTGGGCAGCAGGGTTGCTCGTAGCGGCAAGAGCCGCCAGAGCAGGCGCAGCAATCGCTGCCGTAGTTGATGCGGCAATATTAGCCAAACAATATTTAATTGAAGGCTTTGGAGTAATTGATCAAAATAAATATGGTTGCAGTTTCCCAATCGTCGGTTTCACTCATACTTATGGTATCAACGTGGCCTTTGAAAAAGCAGTAGAAGATTCCACTGATTTGATGACCAACTTAACTGGAGATACCGAGATGGCCAATGTTTACAAAAACGAGATTTATGAGAACTTTATTGGTTATGCTTTAGCCACTTCAGTCTGTGTCGGAATAGTATTGTGGGCGGTGTTCTAATGACCGATTTAGATAAAGGTATTTTTGGAACTAAAGTTAGCCAAGTGGGCGATAAGGCCAGAGATACTACTGACTCCTCAACTCTGTGTGATTCTCGACACGAAGTTTGGGTTTATACTACTGATTATGAAGCCGATGGTGGAGTCACCCCCGGCACTGATAATATCGTAGTTTCGTTTGTTCCCACTGATACTTCTGGAACTGGATGTATTGGAGCCATTTTAGATGGTTCTATGATTTATATTACCGATCCAGAGGAATGGAGAGAAACCGTGGGAGAAGGAATGGATATTCTACAAGATGATTATAATCAATGTAAAAATGATGGTGGTGGATGGGGGTGCACAGACGAGTTACTCGTGGCTGGAACCTATGCAGGTATCTATGGAGTTACCAATGCTGCTTCTTATGTAGGTGGCGGAATCGTGAGTGGTGTCAGTAGTGCTGGTAGTTGGGCATGGGATGGAGTAAGCACAGGCTGGGGTCTTTGGGGTGCCGAAGAATACAGTAGTCCTAATTACTCCGCAGTAGGCTCTGAGATGAGTTCAGTTTTAAGTCGTGAGTTCCGAAGTGGAGTTACAGAATCGGGTCAAGATTGTTTTGATGATTTTGGTGGAACTGTTTTCCATAATGCTAATGGCCGAGGACATAAAATAAATATATCTATTACTTGTGATGGCGAATCAATGTATGAAACCGAGTTAGGTGGAACAGATGCTCGAACTGAGTTAGGTTCCAGTATGAGGTTTGACCCTACCATGAAAGCCTTCAAAATTACTAAACCCGGAAAGTGGGTCGTTAAAGTAGAATCATTGGCATCTCACGCTGAATGTGCTACACCATCTCTTGACGAAAGTTGGACTATTGATGTAGCCAAACCTGCAGATTGGGATGAATCTGCACCAGTTATTGAAACTCAAACTGAAGAAGTTAAAGAAGTCATGGCTAAAGTTGATTCACAATTAGAAACTATTGGATTCACAAGTGGAACGGATCCACTCACAGTTTTCGCTGGAATTGCTATTGCAGGAGGGCTTCTGGTATGGGGTGTTCTTGGAATGTTGAGTTCAGGTTCTTCCGATAAAGACAAAGAAGAATAGGAAGTTATAAGTAAGTCATCAAACTTATTAAGCCTATGGACTGTCCTCATTGTGGCTGGAATCTAAAAGTTAAAGAGGAATGGGTGAATGTTGAAGGCTATCATGCTGACTTCGTTTGTCGCTTTAACACATGCCAAGTAAATATCAGAGCAACTACTGATTTACTTTGGGGTTATGAAAATAACAGGATATCTGACGAACTGAGGTCCAAAGCCTATGAGATTCTACAATCCCGTGGACTTTTATCCACACCCCCTTGAGGGATTATATGACTGAAAAATTAGTGTTATTGGACGGAGGATTCTTCGTTTCACGAATGGCCAAGCATTGGGCACCAAAGGGTAGATTTACTCGATGGATGCGTAAAGTGGAAAGAAAGCAAATGAATTATGCACATTTTCTTAACAAAGTCCGAAGAACTGTTTTTCAAGATCTTAATTATATTCAAATGAGAATTAACCAAGCAGGTTATGGAGGTTGTGATGTTCAAGTCTGTTGGGATGGAAGTAATGGTAGAAACCATAGAGGGAAACTTTATTCTAATTACAAAGCCAATCGTGTTCCCAAATCTTTGGCTGACACCTATAATGCTGAAGACTATACTAATAGAGATATTCGAGAAGATTACAATTCACTTAACTTAGATGCTATGAAATTAAGGAAGAACTTCATTGGTCATTACTGTCAAAGTAAAGAAGCCGATGATTTGATTGCTGACTTTGTAGCAGATAACTTAGATAAAGATATAATTATTTTTACTCAAGATTCTGATCTTCATCAATTATTGGCAATTCACCCTACTTTGAAGTTCCATAATTTTACTGAAGCCTTAGAACCAATAATTAATTTTAATTTTGATTTGTATCCAGATTGGAAAGCCATGGCAGGTGATGCCTCTGATAACATCCCCGGCGTTCCCAACCTTGGACCCAAGAAGGCTACTGAGTTAATCATCAAGTTTGGAAAATTAGAAAACATACCTATGGATGTATTCAACACATATCGTATGGCCATCGGATTTAAGAACAGTGCTTCTGAGGTCTTGAAGACTTTTCGTGAAGATAACGATAAGTCTGAAGGCTGGGCTAAGCGCAAGTATGGAGTTGCTTGGTCTCAAATCGAAAAACAAGAATCCATCTCATTAAATGAAACTCAATATCAGAAACTCTTGGCTGCTGAAGCCGTAGAAGATGTTTGGTTTATTAAAGATTCCTACTTTGATACCATCAAAGATTATAGAGAAATTATTGCCTTGCCTTCTCGCCTTTATGTGAGAAAAAGCAAAGATTGATAAAGGTAGGTCACGGAGATAGTAGCATGAATGAGATTAGAATCGAGTTGGATACATTGTTGACATTATATGATCACACTGGTCCTACTGGAGAGTGGAGTCATAGAGCATTGAATCATTTACTTGAAACTTTACTTGTTCAAGGTGGTGTTTTCAGAGACCCTGCTATTATTGTTTTAACAGACCAAGATATCGAAGCAGATTTTGATGAAGAATTGGCAAAGCGTATGGATTTTCTTGCTCAAAGAAAGATTGATGATGCTCGTCCAGAACCATCCGAAGTCGAAGAGGAGTGATGGTATATTTGGTTCATCGAAATTGGGATGACCCTCCCGAACCCTACATCCCTATTGGATTATTGATAGCAGTAACTATTTTTATTATCGTTTCGTTGGTGATTTGATGTTTTGGGAAATCATGGTGTTGCTTTTCGTGTTTGGTTTAGCCTTTGGAGGAGAGGAACGGTATGACTACGAATAAACCTCAATGCCCTTGCTGTTCATCATATAAAAACAAAACCTTAGAAAAGAAGGGTGATGTTTGGGAATGTGGCTGTGGTTATGCCATCAAAGTTAATAAAGGTGACACCACCGAATAGTCGCATGGATGGATGGCTTTGGCCCTTGACACAAGTAGTTGTGATCTTAGCAGCAATTTGTAATATCATTTCATGGGCTGCCATGGCCTTTGCTATGCGTCTATACGCCCCCTATCCAAGAGGTGAAATCAAATGACATGGAAAGCAGATGAAGAAAGAGATAGAATGGAGAGATGGTTGGATAAACATAATCACTTCATGGCCTTTTTAAGAACTTTAACTTCTGCTATTGCTGCCATCGCTTCTGTTGCTGTTCTTTACAAAGTTTGGTAATGAATAACTGTTAAATAGGTGGTTACATCTATATTTAGTATGGCAGAGGATTCTTTAGAAGAAGTCACTAAGACAATTGCTATCTCTGTTGATTCCAAAGAAAAGCCCCGCACCAAGCAACTCTGTGAGATGTTGCTCAATGCTGAAATCGAGAATCTCGATGAAGGTGATATCAAAGTTTGGGATTATGACAATCCCGAAGATTGTGCGCTTTTTGAACGGAAGACATGGGCAGATGCTTATGGTTCTTGGCAGTCTCGCAGAATGCAAGAACAAGTGAGTAGATTAGTTACTGCAGCCCCACGAACTTACCTCATTATTGAGGGCAATCAGAAAGATATATTTACTGCAAATCAAAATCAAATCCGTTCACTTCAACAATTTTTGAATAGAATGAGTTCTGAAGTATTGCCCGTAGTTTACACAGATTCTTTGGATGAGACCATCCGATTCATCCGAAGTCATGCCATCCGAATGGGTGAAGGCGAGGTTCACCAATTGATCCGACCAGTCACTGTGGTGACATCTACATCTAATAAACATCATGCACTTTTAGAACAGATTCCCAGAGTTGGAAAAACCTTGGCTAAAAAGATTTATGCTCACTATGGTTCAGTAGTTGATTTCATGGTTTATTTCCCCACCACTTCCGAAGAAGTTGGAGTTAAACCCAAGTCTGTTACTTATCAAAAAATCTGTGACTTTCTAAAAGAAGTTTGGAATGTAGAAGTTGACCGTGAAATCATTTGGCAAGCCGAAGCCACAAGCCCCGGCGAAATCGAGTTAGGTTCTGGAGGTCTTGAAGACATGAGTTCTGGGCAGCAAACAAAATTGTTTTGAGGATTGATATGTGCAAAGTATGCGATAGAGAAATTGCCCGTGAACAAAAATTACAGTTCTGGGAACATGGCTATTGTAGTTTCTATTGTCAGAGATTTGATGAATTAAAATTAACTCAGGTTCCTAAGTCCGATTCTAAACATCACAACAATCATTTAATGTATCCTCCAATTCCTGCCAACTGTGAAACTTGTGGAAAAGAGTTTAATTTACATTGGAGACCTCAACACGCTAATAGGGCATTTTGCAGTCAAGAATGTAATAATCACATACCCAATCGAAAGAGAGTTAGAAAACATTATTTCCCTTTGAAAGTATTGAAACATGCATCCATACCACTTATTGCCTCAGATATTGCTAAAAGGACTGATAAGCAGAATAAATATAGGATCACTTCAACAGGTGTTGCACAAATGTTGCTTCAATATATTAAGAAAGGGGTTGTGATAGTCAATGAAACTATGGACAAAGGCTATCCATTAAGACAATATATCATGTCTCCTAAATATAAAACAGTGCCAATCAAATCATACTTATGGTGATATCATGCATGAAGAATTAGCAAAAATCTTGTGGGAAGAAATACAAAGTGCAGGCGATCGCCTCAAAGGAAAATTACCAGATTCTCCTCGTCACCCTAAAGGAAGAAACCCTTATGCTCATATCGCTATCTGTATAAGAACCCGTTTCGGAGCATCATATAGGGACATACCAGATAACAAATATGAAGAAGTGCTCAGTTTTATTGAATATTTAGTTAATAATCCCACATAGTTTATAACAGTGATTGGATAACTGGTATCTGTCCGCCCCGTTGGGGTAGGTTGGATATCCTATTTCCCTGCGGAGGAAATGACCTGAGTTCGAATCTCAGACGGGGCGTTCTTGGCCATAATGTTATAAGAGTAATGTTAATATTAATCCTTAATGGCAGATTGTCCTTGCGGAAGACCCATACTTTTAGGTGCTGGAACTCACAATCGTTGGTATGAACACCACTGCACCCAGTATTGTTATATCTATTATCAAAATCCTGATCAGTATCCCGATGTTAAAAAATCCGAGTCTAAACACCATAACAACCAATATAAACGGCCTCGCATCACTACCCAATGTGACTTATGTGGTGGAGATTATGAGTTGATTAATCATGAAAAGGAAGGCAATAAGCAATTCTGTGGCAACGAATGTTTTCGTAAAGTATTGAAGACTAAATATGGCCATCGTGATTGGACACTCTTAAAGTTATTACAAGTTAATGGGCCTTTAACCGCTGCTGATTTAGCAGATAAGTTTGTTTCCAATTTAACTTCACCCACCTCTCGACAAATTGGCCTTTATATGAAATTATATGTAGCCAGAGGAGTAGTAAAACATAATGGAGAAAAACCCTACTCTTATTCTCTTAATACTGATTTGCCTATTGGCAAGTTAGTTGTCGAAAGGATTAGAACAAAATAGTTATAAGGGTAATGTCACTCAATTCCTATTATGTCCCATAGATTTATTCTGAACGATGTGGTTTCAGCCATTGGTGGCTTGGAAAGCGAAGTAGAAATCCAAACTGCCTTTTTCGACCCACCATATAACATTGGTTTTAGGTATTCTGATAAAGTTAACGATAATCTTCCTGAACACCAATATCATCAATTGATTTCTGATACATTTGCTGCACTCAAACCCCGGCTTAGTGCCAATGGTTCTGCTTTCTTAGTTCACTATCCTGAAGCCTGTGCTCGATTACTTCCCATTATTGAAGCCCAAGGTTTCCGACTCCAACAATGGATTTCATGGGTTTATCCATCTAACATTGGACACACTAAGAAGAGATTTACTACTGCTCACCGAGCCTTGCTGTGGTTAGTCCATGAAGATTGTAAACAACCACTTTTCTACCCCGAAAGAGATACCCAACCCTACAAGAATCCTAACGACCCAAGAGTTAAGACACAAATTGCTAAGGGTAAGACTGGGACTCATGCCTACGATTGGTGGAATATAAATATGGTAAAAGCAGGATCTCGGGAACATAATGGTTGGTATAATCAAATCCCATATGCTCTCATTAAAAGAATGGTTCTCACTACTTCTGAAGTGGGTGATTATGTCTTAGATGGTTTCGCAGGTAGTTGTAGTATGTGGCCTGTGGCTGATGACCACGGTAGAAATGCCATACTTATTGATTTAGACCCCGAATCTGAGAAGAAGTTCCAAGAGTTTGAAGGCGAGAACAACTGAGGTGATGTAATAGGTCAATGTAGTTATGCATATTGCACTCGACCCATTACGCATAACGTTGGATATATCAGCAGTAATAAAGTTTATGATCGGTATTGTTCATTATATTGTGCTGAAGCCAATTATCGAGGAATGAGACCCATTAAAGAAGTAATGCAACCCATTAAAAGAGAATGCACAGTTTGTCGTAACATCTATGAATTACATTATTCTCAAGATGTAGCATCACAAAGATTTTGCGAGAGAAAATGTTATGTGGAATTGCGGAAGTGTCACAAAGGTATGAGAGATTATTGGATTTTAACTGTGCTCAGAGAAAGAGGAAAACTCACAGCCATGCAAATATCTAATTTATTGAGTGGTGTCAAAGTAAAATCTTCTAATCGAACCGTAGGAAATGTTCTACGATTGTGGGTGGCCAGAGGAATGGTAACTTGTTCACGACCCTCTTTCAAAAAGCCATATACATATAAATATATTTCTGAGTCCCACCCCGGAGAGTTAGTTATCCAATATGCCAAAGCATAAATAACAGGAAGATAGCAGTATATGTATGAAGTTCGAGAGGTTGACTGGATACACAGTCACGAGCGACCAGATGAGGAAGTGGCTCTTTGGTGGCCACACTAATGCTGACCCCAATCGAGAACAGGAAATTGCAGATATGTTTAAGGGACTCACATGGGTTCGTAAAGATGCAGGAGATAATCAAGGTTCTATTACCTATTTAGATATATCTCAAATTGATCCCGAGTATCCATATTATTGGGGAACTGCTCATGGTGATAAAACATGGCAAGTATATATGGAAGCACCCTCAATGGGAACTGAAGATGTAGAAAAATGGGTTATGAGGGAGATTGATGGCAATGCAGCCGACGGATCGAGAGTCCCTTGGTCCTTAGGTATTTACCCCGCCCTAATTACCTATACATGTATTAATTGGGAAACGGAAAATATAATGGCAACCTGTGGAGTGTATCACATCCCCGGAGGTTTCAGTGGTTACTCCCAAAAACCCCTAAAACCCCCACAAGACATATTTGAAAAGTAACCCATAAGCATATATAGGTGCTTACATCCACTTTATCTTATGAGTCTTAACGCTACCCTTCGGGTTCCACTTGCTAAGAACATCTTGCGTGGGTTTGAGGCTATCAACGAAGAAGGCATCCTTTGTTTTGATGAATCTGGTATGTCTATTATGTTAGTAGATGGAAATAGATTTAAGATGCTTAGAGTAATCATCCCTTCTGAAGCCTTTCAATCTTATGAGTGGAAGTTTAGTGAACCTCAAGAAGTGGGGGTAATCTTTGCTCGCATGGGTGCTATCATTAAAACACTCACTGCTAAAGACGAATTAACCATCTCTTTAGATCAGCCAGAAGACAACTTGAGATTCCGTTTGTTGGCTAACGGCATCAGCCAAACTGTAAAATTATTGCGATTGGATTTGATGAATCGTATTCAAACATGGCCTCAAAGGGATTGGGACTATCAGACCACAATCCCCGGCAAAAACGTTAAAGATTTTCTGAGGACTGTTGAAAAGACAGTTTCATTTACCCTTTCCGCTGAGGTTGCCTCAGAGGAATCAAACATCGTATTCCAATCTAATTCTCAAGATGAACCAGTTATCTGGAAACACCCAGTAGATTTATCTGGAGAGGTTGGTCCAACTTTGTTTACTACCACTGAAGTTGCCAGCAGTTTAACTGCTGTCGGTAAAAATGATATTAGTATTCGAGGTGCTGTTCAAGCCCCCGTAGAGTTTGATTGGAACATAGAAGGTTGTCAATTTACTGCATTGATTGCCAATAGGAGTTGAAAAAGATGGATAAGGGAAAGATAATTCGTAGAAAGAGAAGCAAGCCCACAAGTTACGAGGCTGCTAAGTCCTTGGTGACTGTTACTGAAGAAGTTACAGCCCAAGTTCTGATTGATAGACTGATAGATTTGGGCCGTCGAGAGATTCCAACAAAGCGTAGTTTGAGTGCCATGATGAAAAAGGATCGGGACTTTGAAACCGTTCCAACTACTTCATCTCGTGGTCCCACCACCTTCAGGAGAATTGCTTGAAGGTCTTGAACCCGATTTGGTAATAATACCAAACAATCAAAATGGAGTATAACAAACTATGCTTATGGTTGGTCGGGTTTAGAAACCCTCGAGGAAAAGCATATATAGTTGGTGGGAATAAGAGGTGGTTGCATGAATAACAGATTCTATTTAACTGATACTTTCGTCGAAAAATACAAGAGGAAGAAAGCCCCTTTCGGCTTTAACGGATTGGGTGAATTAGTTTATAATAGAACCTATTCTCGACTCAAAGAAAATGGCAAGAATGAACAATGGTGGGAAACCGTTCAGCGAGTTGTAGAAGGCACATTCAATATGCAAAAGAGACATATTGAACATAATGGCCTTGGTTGGAATGCTTGGAAAGCACAACACTCTGCACAGGAAATGTATGATCGTATCTTTAATATGAAGTTCTTACCACCCGGTCGTGGACTTTGGGCTATGGGAACACCAATTACTGAAGAAAAGGGACTCCATGCAGCACTTAACAATTGTGCTTTCGTATCTACTGCTAATCTAAAAGAGGATTTAGCCAAGCCATTTACATTCCTTATGGATGCTTCAATGTTGGGCGTAGGCGTAGGCTTCGACACTAAGGGTGCTGGTCAAATCGTCATTAAAGGCCCCGCAGAGAACCGACACACAGAAGAGTTTGTCATCCCTGACACACGAGAGGGTTGGGTTGAGTCACTGCGGATGTTAATTGAATCTTATTTCCTCGGCACAGCCCCTGTCACCTTTGATTATTCAGAAATCAGACCTGCTGGTGCACCCATTAAGGGATTCGGAGGAGAATCCTCTGGACCTCGACCTCTGGTAGATATGCATGAGTTGATTGGTTCTATCTTAGATAAAGAAATTGGTAGTCCTATTTCCTTAACCTCTATTGTAGATATTATGAATCTAATTGGGAAGTGTGTGGTAGCAGGTAATGTTCGTAGAACTGCTGAGATTGTTTTTGGCCCACACGACTCTGAAGAATACATTGATTTGAAAAATTATGAAGTTAATCCCCACCGTGCTGAATACGGTTGGACATCTAATAACTCTATTTATGCTGAACTTGGTATGGATTACACCGACTCTGCTCAGAGAATTAAACTTAATGGCGAACCCGGCTTTGCATGGTTAGGTAATATGCAGAAATACGGTCGTATGGCTGATGAACCTAACTGGAAAGATCGTCGTGCTTGTGGAGGCAACCCTTGTTTAGAACAAACTTTGGAATCTTATGAGTTGTGTTGTCTGGTAGAAACCTTCCCTACCAATCATGATTCTATTGAGGACTATCTTAAGACTCTCAAATATGCTTATTTGTATGCTAAGACTGTCACTTTGGGTAAAACCCATTGGCCTGAGACCAACCGAGTGATGTTGCGAAACCGCAGAATTGGTTGTTCTATGTCAGGAATTGCTCAGTTCCTCGCTGCTCGTGGAATGAGTGCTCTCATTGATTGGATGGATGCTGGGTATAGCCACATTCAGACATTAGATGAAGAATATTCCAATTGGTTTGCTATCCCTAAGTCTATCAAGACTACTTCCATTAAGCCTTCTGGAACCGTTAGCCTATTGGCTGGAGCCACCCCCGGCATTCACTTCCCCGAATCTCGATACTACATTAGGCGTATGAGATTGGGTAAAATCTCTAACTTAGTAGCCCCTCTGGAAAAGGCTGGATACAAAATTGAACCTGCTTTCGGTGCTGAAAAAGATACTGTGGTAGTAGAAGTTCCCGTTGATGTCGGAGAAGGTGTCCGCACTGTGGGCGAAGTTTCTATGTGGGAACAATTGGCTTTGGCTGCTGTGGCTCAGAGGTATTGGGCCGATAATCAGGTTTCCTGCACCGTGACTTTTGATCCTGAAACTGAGGGTAATCAATTAGGCCATGCTTTGGATGTTTTCCAATATCAACTTAAAGGCATTTCTTTCTTGCCCCGTTTAGACCATGGTGCTTACCCACAAATGCCCTATGAATCTATTGATGCCGAGGCATATCAAGCCATGAAATCCCAGTTGAATAAACTTAACTTCGGTAGAATCCGAGGTGAAGAAATTGTAGTCGAAAGATTCTGTGATAATGATGTTTGTGAAATTGACTTCAAGGCCACCCCTCTGGAAGATGTGGATGAATCCGAAGGTGAAGTTACTACTGTTTAATGATGCTTAATACTACTAAGCAGAAGGTATAAATAGTAGTCCGCAACAATAATCTATATGGGGCGCAGTAAATCAGAATTGATCACGAAAATGGCACACAAGATGATGAGTAAAGACCCAGCCACGGCACAAGATGTCTACGCTGCTTTACGAGAACAAGGTTGTTATTATCTTCCCACGGTTCGGGAAATAACCTTTGCACTCCGCACCGATAAACGGTTCTTTGAACTCGGAAAAGTGAAGGTTGGTAGTTTAGTCCGTAGTCGTTCACATGATGTATGTCTATGGGGACGTATTGATATTAACTATAATTAACTATAAAAGTTTCACATTTGGACCAATAACAAAATATAAATAGTGGTTCAACTACTTTTACTTAATGGACTTCGAGTTATCCTTAGTCAGTGCGGAAGTTCGTTCCGAAGTTATTCATAATAGCACTGTTCATGCTCAACATAGGTTATCGCACCTCAATAACTGCTGTCAGATCTTACTCAGGAAGATGCAGCGACTTTTGGAGGCATAATAAGTGGGTCAAAAGGGTGACAAAGAATTAGTCGAAAACTTCGTTATGGAGTTTGCCGACATGATGTCTGGATTTTTAGAAGATTATGAATCATATAGTGATTCCCTTGCTCGCTTAGAAACCAATGTTAAAGCACTTCATAAAGATATTTCCTCAGTCACAAAAATTGTTCGAGATGGTAATGGACAACCACCATTGATGACAAGAATGGCAATTTTAGAACAAAAAGCCAGTGATGAGGACGACACTAAAAGAAAATATTGGGAATTGTTTTTAACTGCACTCCCCGGTTTCCTTGCTATGGCCATAGTTGTGTTGTGATAAATTGAGTAATTTTGCATTTTATTGTATGATGGGTGGACTTGTCGTAGTTTGTCTACTTTTTGACTGGTGGCGGAGAGGTCTTGAAGACAAATTATAAATAGTAGGTTCTACCATTTATTATTATGCCATATGCAGATCCGGAGAAAAAGCGAGAGTATATGGCTCGCTATAACTCGGAGTATTACGAGAAGAAGCGAGACGATATTATTCCTCGTGTTAATAAAAATAAAAATAAATTAAGAGCAGAGAAAAAAGAATGGTGTTTACACTCTACAAATGGACACTGTTATTACTGCCCACAGAACAACCCCGAATACTTATTAGTTCGCTCTTTCAATAGAGTTTTGTTACCCACCCCGGTTTGTGACCAGTCATGGGATACCCTCAAAACCCACCCAGACCAATTAGAAATTATTTGCACTGTTTGCGATCGAGACCGTAGACGAAGAACACCCAAAGTATAAATAGGAAGCCACCCCTACATTGACTATGGTAAACGTAGTCCGAACCCCACAGACCTTTTATCGTCGAACTGCCAGTAAGAACGTTGTTCAATGGACTATTTGGCTGGAAGAAGACCAAGGTATCTATACCATCAAAACTTCCCACGGTAAAAAGGGTGGTAAAATTATTGAAGATGCTGGAGTTATTATTACTAATGGAAAAGCCGGACGAACTCCTGAAGAACAAGCCATCTTAGAGTTTGATTCTAAAGTTAGTAAACATCGAGACCAAGGATATACTTTCAATACTGACGGAATCAATGTTAATCTTGCACCCGTCCCTATGTTGGCCCAACCCTATGAAAAACATGGACATAAAATTAGTTTCCCTGCAATTGCTCAGCCAAAATTAGATGGTGTTAGGTGCACTGCTAAAAGAGAATCTGATGGTAGCGTTAGTTTACTCTCTCGAAAAGGCAAAGAGTTCCAACTTCTGGATCAGATTCGTAAAGCCGTTATCTCTACTGGACTCCCTGAAACATTTATCTTAGATGGTGAACTGTATTCAGACCAAATAGATTTCCAGCGAGTTGTGGGATTGGTTCGGAAGAAAACTTACAAGAATCAGAATGATATTGACGATATGGCCAAAGTTAAATTAAATGTATTTGATGCTATGGATATGAAGAATCCCGATATGCCATTTATCCAGCGATGGAAAAAGGCTAAAGAATATGTAGATAAAGATACCACTGGCACCCTGACCATGGTTCCTTGTTATCGTGTAGACAACGATAGCCAAGTTAATGCTTTGCTATCTAAGTTCCTTGCTGCTGGTGATGAAGGAGTCATGATTCGTAATATCAAATCTCCTTATGAACAGGGTAAAAGATCTTATAATCTCCAGAAGCATAAGATTTTCCACGATGCAGAATACAAAATTGTAGATGCTTTACAAGGTCAAGGAAATGATATTGGAACTGTCGTTTGGATTTGTGAAACTTCTAAAGGCCAAAGATTCAAGTGTCGTCCTAAAGGCACTCAAGCCGAAAGGCGAGATTGGTATCGTAACCGACAGAATTATTTTGGTAAATTATTGACTGTTAAGTATCAAGAATTGACTAATGACGGTATTCCTCGATTCCCTGTTGGTATTGCCATTCGGGACTACGAATAGGGCTAAACTACATATAGTTAAGAAAAGAAAGTGTTATTATGGTCTCAAATGACGATATTATTGCAGCCATGCTTCACGAGAAAGCATTGATTAAGGCATCTTCGGTAGAACCACAACTTAAACCCAACATTTCTGATGCAGATATCATCAAGAATCACCTTCAGCAAACACGCCCCGGCAGAGGTGGGCAGAAAATTGGTAGTGATTCTAAAATGGGAGGTCCCACTCCCAAGTTTGAAGCCGCAGCATTTACTGTGAAGGATCCTTGGCACGTTCCGGGACTTAAACAGGCCATGCAGAACCAAACGAAAAGGTAGAAACCTATAAATAGGTGAGGACCCAACCAATATACATGACTATTTGGGACGAGTTCTTCAATAATAACAGTTACAACCGCCATTTTATCAACCGTAGTTCTGATAATTGGTATCTTGCTCTTTGGCGTGAAATGAACAATTTAATGAATGAAGCATTGGATGAAGCAGTCCCTGTTGAGAAACCACAGACTAAAGTTGTTTCTACTAAGATAGTAGAACGCAATGGTAAAAAATATAAAATTACTGTCGAACAAATCTTAGATGGTGATGAAACAGATAGCGTTGAGATAGCAGAAGATGACGAAGATTTCGATTCCGATTTTACTGAAGACAACGCTTGAGGTTGATTTACATGCCCTATAAGGACAAAGAACGATATAAAGCATACCAAAAGAAGTATCAAAAGAAGTATTATGAGCGTAAGCGAGATGAAGTCATCGCCCGTAATTCATCCAATCGTCGTAATCTCCGCAAGGCTAAGAAACAATGGTTGTTTGAACAATTAGGGCAGAAATGCATATTTTGTGATTATAACAATCCTGATGGATTGGCTTTCCACCATACTGATCCCAGTTATAAGCGTCATTGGGGCGATGTTCGACCCGGCCAACAACAAGGTAGTGGACTCAAACATCATCGCAATACCACAGATTATTCATGGAAAGATCTCAAGGCACAAGTTCATACCTTAGAAGTAGTTTGCCATAATTGTCATCACGAACACCATGCAGAAGAGCGTAGAAATACTCCCAAAACCGAGTGACTTGCGTGTGCGTAAAGTATAAATAGGAAGAAACCCCTATATTATGTTAGAGGGAACAGTGGGTTCCCTATGAATGAAACTTTAGATGAGAAATATGAAAAATGAAAATAGATTCAAGAAAACACTGCTTACAATACTAACCGCCTTTATGCTTGCACTTAGCGCAGGTGTAGTAACAGGTGAGGGAACTGACCCACTCGACCCATCAGATGGTGGCGCAGACTGGGATGGCGATGGTTTAACCAACGCCGAAGAACAGAACCAAGGAACTGATTTTAATAACCCCGATAGTGACGGAGATGGCTTACCCGATGGATGGGAAGTCAGTAATGGATTAGACCCTACCAATGGTGGGGATGGTAATGGTGACCCAGATGGTGACGGTTTAACCAATGCTCAAGAATATGCACGAGGAACTAATCCTAATTCCGCTGATACAGATGGTGACGGTCGCCCAGACGGTAGCGACCCATACCCTAATGATCCTAATGATGGTGAGTTTAGCGATTCCGATGGTGATGGGATTCCTGATGCCTACGACCCCGATTACCAAGATTCCGAAGCCGGTTCTGGTAATGGTGGAACTGAAGGTGGCGGTGAATCCAATGATAATGGACAAGGTGAAGGTCAAGGACAAGGCCAAGGCCAAGGACAAGGCCAAGGACAAGGCCAAGGGCAAGGTCAAGGGCAAGGTCAAGGCCAAGGTCAAGGCCAAGGTCAGGGCCAAGGACAGGGACAGGGCCAAGGTCAGGGTCAAGGACAAGGACAAGGACAGGGACAAGGCCAAGGCCAAGGTCAAGGTCAAGGTCAGGGTCAAGGTCAAGGCCAGCAACAAGGACAAGGACAGAATGGCCAACAAGGCCAACAGTCCGGTCAGGGTCAAGGCCAAGGACAGGGCCAGCAGGGACAGCAAGGCCAGCAAGGTCAGGCTGGACAGCAAGGTCAACAGTCTGGACAAGGTAACCAAGGTCAACAAGGACAACAAGGCAATCAAGGCCAACAAGGCCAGCAACAAGACAACGGTCAAGGTCAACAACAGAATGGTGGAGATCAAGGTGGCCAGCAAGGTCAGCAAGAACAAGGAAACCAAGGTGGCCAGAACCAGAATGGACAAAACCAGCAACAGCAAGGTCAAACCCAGAATGGACAACAAGGCCAACAGGGACAACAAAATGACCAACAGCAAGGTCAGCAATTAGATAACCAACAACAAAATGGTGATGTTGATAATGATGGTGATGGTATCCCTGATGATTTAGATAATGATGATGATAATGACGGAATCCCCGATTCCCAAGATGATTCACCTATGGACCACGATAACGATGGTATTGATGACCATGAAGATGATGATGCAGACGGTGATGGAATTAATGACCGTGATGAAGTCAGCGATGGTAACGATAACACCGATATTTATGACCATGACAACGATGGTATCCAAGACCGTTTCGATATGGACATCGACAATGATGGAATAGATAACCATAATGATGTTTATGAAAATGGCTCTGATGCAAGTCGAGACCACGACAATGACGGATTAGATGATGCAGTAGATACAGATGACGATAACGATGATATCTTCGACGTAGACGAACTCGATGGCTCATTCGGTAACTACCGTTATGACCACGACAACGATGGTATCTGGGATGCTACTGACACTGATGATGACAACGATGGTCTATCAGATTGGTTTGAAAACAATGATGGAAATCCTGCAACCGGACAATTCGATCACGACAATGATGGTCTTCCAGACCATCTCGACGATGACGATGACGGCGATGGCGTCCTCGACGTTCTCGAATCCTGAAACAGATAACAATTCGTGGGGGCAGGGGTTTGGCCACCCACTGAAGCCGAAAGGCTGGGTGGCTGCCCCTATCTCCCGTTAACAACGTTAAACTCATATAGTTGAGTCACCAATTTGTTATTATGGGAAACACTTATCCTGAGTTTTGGTGGTTAAGTGATGATCCTGAGCAAATCATGCAATCCCAGACCGTTTATAGAAAGGAACTTAAGGGTTTTAAGTGGAATTATGGTCCTGAACTCAAGCGTAAAGGTTGGCAAGGAGTTTGGGAGAACTTTTGTCGATTATACACTTATTGGGGGGCACTTTTACCACAATCAATGGGCGGCCTACGCCATGAGTCTAATGTGGCCACCATACCGGAAGCCAGACTAATCTATCAAGACCTTTTGCTGAGACACGGGTCATGGCATATGAAACGTCGGGTAAATCTACCATACATGAGGGCATTTTTGACATGGCTTCTTTCAGTAGGTAAGCCTATGGATAGAGAAATGTATGATTGGTATCCTGACACCCTCAATGTTGATCCGGCTACATGGAGAACCTCTTATGGCAACCCCCGGAAACTTCCTGCATCTTCTATGTATGTAGTCAATGCAGAACGGTGGTTTTCTAATCAACATCAACCCGATGGGCCATTTGTTATGAGCATTCATAGTCGAGGTTACAAGAATGCCCAAATGAATTATTTGGCTGCACCATGGCGTAGAGGAAATAAAACTATTGTTACTGAATACTCTAAATGGAAACGCCCACCTTTAAATTGGGCTTCTATACTACCCTATCCCTGCACTATCGGCACCAGTCAGTATGGTCGTTTAAAATATAATTTTCAGCAAGGCGATCCTAAACTGAGTTTTGAATCTTGGCAGAAACAATTACAGCATCACGCTAACAATCCAGTTCCAATGCATTGGGGTAGTATTGGACTAATTCCACCTGCTGACCCCCTCTTTTTGTCTATCGAACCACAAGATATTCAAAAACCTCACCTCTTTATTCCATCTATTAATTATGAGTTTATCTAATTAACTATAAATAGTCGTGTTGACAACATTTAGTTATGACACCATTAGGTTATGTAGGTATTGCCGTTATTGTGGGTGGCGGTTATATGGCCATTACTCAATTGCGTTCACTTTATATGAAAGGATGCCACACCCCGGCGATGTATCTTGTAGGTTCCGTTGGAACTATTGGTTTGGGACTTTGGGTTCTGCGTAACCATGGTTCTGCTCCTGAGGCACCTGCCGATGAAGAAGAAGCAGAATGGGTGGAATAATGTTAAAACACAGTATCTTTCAAACTGAAGTGCAGTTCAATGCACCTATTAAATCAGGACACGCTTCTGGTATGGCAGGCAACCAGAGTAATCACCCTCAAGGTAATCCGGCTTTAGCCGATACATATATTATTCAAAATATTCCCGTTAGTTGGGGTGACAGAGGTGATATGGTCCACGCTGGTCCGGCTATGTATCAACACTGTGCTACTTGTAATCCACCCGTTCCAGATTGGCGTCCTAACCCCAGCACTCGATCAAACTTATCTTCATTAGATGCAGCCAAAGAATGGGTTGAAAATAAAAATAAATATTGGATAGATAGAATATCGGCAAAATCTACTCCCACCACCACTTCAGGACGTAGTTCTACTAAGAAACTGACGGCTAAACAAAAATCATGGTTAAGTAGGCTACGCAAGAGGTTTAAAAGAGGTTGGTGGAATAGATGAGCAATTATCAAGATTTCATGGCTGCCCTTCGTGCGCAGAGGCAACATGAGTTGCGTCAACAGCAAGCACAAGGTCTTACACAACGCCATGCTCTAAAACCTGATACTCGGTTAGTGCCTTTGCCACCTAATCCAGTGCAGGATTTCTTTGAGTCCACACCCGCATGGGTTGGACAAGTAAATAATTTGCTTTTCACATCCGAACTTAATGCTGCCATAGATGAACAAAAGCGATCTGCTCGAACCCATCAGAGACTCTTGGGAGAGTCACAACGAGTGACCAAAGAACAATTGCTCACCAAGCGAGCCATGAGAAGGCTTAACTATCTGGATAATACCAGAGGAAAAGTTTGATATAGTAGCGTTGTCTTAATATATCTATGGCGATTCGTCGACAGGGATACCTTTTCGAGTTTAAAGATATTGGTAACCTCCCAATTATTAGAATTGATGAGTTATCTACTCGTCAACAATCGGTTATGGTTGGTCTCGATATTGATGATGGTTTCGGAGTGCTAACTAAATCACTTTATACCCCTGCTGACCAATTTATTGTTTTAGAATATGTTGGTTCTACCCCCGGCGGTTTTAAGACCAGTGAATTAAAAGGTTCTAATTGGGGGCCTCGTGGATTCGTTAACATCTTGTTAGACGACACAGGATACTTTCAAACTTTAGATGGTCGAGATTATGATGGGATTTCAGGTATTGGAGCACCATTTCCAGTTTCTTTGAACTATCAACCAGCATATAAAACATTTATTCCTATTGAAATACCACCGGGAACGTGGTATGATGTGCGTTATGTGGCTTACAACCGTGTGGTAGAAATTGAAACTCAATTCAATGCATGTGTCACTCCAGAGAACACTGGAGTTGCTAACGCCATGGTAACATTCCTTGATTATGTCAAGCCCTGAGGTGATTTAATGGGACTATCTTTCGATTTAAATGTAACTGAATTACCAGATAAGATTCTGGATTTGGCTTATGCTTCCCATGCTTGGTTTGATGCTAATGCTGGATTACTTGTAGGTTATGCTGAAAACCCCCTTGCAGCCGACGGTAGTGTAGAACCGGGAGAAGAAAACAGTCCGGGATGGGGTGTAGGATATTTAGATATGGTTTCCACGGCAAGATGGGCAGGACTTCAACCAGTTCCCGGGAGTTGGGTTATCAATGATATTAAGACAGCCAATGGAACAGTCTTTGTTTGTGGATCTTATACAGCCAAGTGGAGGGGTGGTGATTGGGCAGGTGCTGGTTTAAACACATTTCCAGAGATGGAGTTTGAGCCTGCTGGTGTAGATGTAAGTTTCGATAATTCAGCATTTATTGATGGATTTTTTGCTTGTTGTAGATATGATTTATTAGATAATCCCAAGGCTTGGCATATTTTACCCACCCGTTCCTTGATCGAAATACCCGAAATGACTTTACCAGCCAATGCTATTATGCCTGATGAGTTCACGCCCTTAAATGGTTATGTAGCCACCAATACCCAAGGAGGATTATATGATATGGTTATTGATGTGAGAAGTGAGAATCCCGATTTGAAAAGAGGCTGGGAGGCAGAAATCCCTGAGTTGGAGGGACAACCACAACCAGTTATGGTAACTTGTGTAGGCTATATACCCTGTGAAGGTTATGGAACCACGGTTCATAATAGCACATGGATGACTGATAGTTATAAATGGTCTATCTATTCTAATCAAGATTTTCTTCCAGTAGTATATTCATTTGTAGTAAATATGTTCGATGATAAATATAATGGCAAAGATCTTTACATGCAGAATGCAGCAACTACTGAGAATTGTATTAATCCATTTTATGCCAACAGTCAATTAGGATTTGAGAACTCTGGTATTGGAGTTTTGGAAAACGAAGACCCCAACCAGTATTGGAACTTTAATTGGATGATTGGAGGAAGAGATCAGTTTTCTAATCCCAATGCTTTTTATGGATATAGCGGAGTTGATTTCAATGGTTCAAGTATTGCTACCCAAGGTGCTTTTTGCGGTTTAGCCAATGCCAAACAACTTCAAACGGCTATCCAAGCCAATTCTACTTTGAAAGCACCATTTTGTTCTGTGGCAAGTAGATTCGGCAGCCTTCAAGTCTATCCTTTTGAGCAAGTGACCTATCGTGCACATCAAATTGGTATGAAGGCCCAAATAAATGGACCATTTTACCCTATGGGAAATCTTATTGATACATGGAACGCATATAATAATACCAATCCCCGACAGGCAGCAGTTAATGCCTTTTGGCCTACACCATTGTTAGGCACATTTCCAATTAGAAAACCTACGGAGATGTCTTTTGCTACTCCTAATTATGTGGCTGCTAATACCACTGTTTATGGAAACCCTCGTGGTAACATGTCTCAAAATGAGTTTAATCCAACGCCTAATTTTTATGGTGCCAGTAAAAACCTGATGCCAGAATATCGACAAACTGCTCAAACTGATGCTGAGATTTGGAGACATGGATTCATCCCCCGGAGATTAACAGGAGTAGAAAGAAGTTACAACACTTATGCTTATGCGAATCCCAAAGGTGGACTTTATTACCCCACTTATGAATATTCACCTAAGTTATTTGAAGGGCCTGACTTTGGCTTTGTAGGACAAACTTATTTTACCTCTGCTATTTCTACAATGGTCTTTACAGGAGATTGTTTACAAGATGTAACACCCAATCCCAACGCCCAATTAACTTGTAAGGTAGATGGAGCAGGAAATCCAGTATATTCTCCTTTGTGTGTAGTGGCCAATATGGGACAATCGATCGCTGGTAGTGATGGAATTAATCCTGAGAATCAATATTTACAAAAAGGATTACCATATACTGGAAATGTAACTATTGTAGAACCCCTCGCAGAAAATTATATGTGTAATACTAATTTCATGTGTTTAACTCGACGTAATATTTCAGTAGAAGATGTAAATACTGAAAATTATTTCAGCAATAATCCTGAAAACACTTCTTTAGATTTTGCCACCTTTGTTAAACCACTCCCAATTACTCATGCCCAAGCCCCCGCTATCAATAATCAGGTTTTTAATGTAAATCTATTATTACAGAGTAATGAGACCACAGTGGGAACCAATGAACGCAGGGCTGAGATTTATACATTACAACCATGGACACTTAATCCACAAACTAATGGATTGCCCATGGATATGGTAGGAATTGTTCCTTTCTATACTTGGTGGGGCAGAGCCGAGAAACTTTATAATGAAGGTCCTTGTTTTCCAAACCCAATTACAGATACAGACACATTCTCATTTTTGCCTTCTGAATGGACCCAACAACAAACTCAAGGAATCCCATTGTTAAGTGTAGATGTAGCAGCACAGAGAAATTGTTTCCATCGTTGGCTTCAGCCCAGTCAATATTATTATGGTGTGCCTGTGGGATTGGGACAAATGGTAACAGGATATTGGGATGCCCGAGAACTCCCCAAAGCAGAACCATCAGGAAATCCAAAATCGGGGCCACAAGTAATGGTTTTTGACCCCGGCACTACTACGATAGATATTAGACCTAAAGAAGATGATTGGGTTCTTTTCCCCAGCGACCCCAAGTGGGGCGGAATATATCGTTTTGGACAACCTTTAGGACCAAGTGGAGATACTGTGAGTTCCCCTTGTATCTATGATTATCATGATTTGAGGATTGATCCTGCAGCCCAAGTTAATAATCCAATCAGTAATCAATTATATGCTATTCCCACCACCAACCAAACAAAAGCAGGACCTGTAAGTGGTGTCAATCTAATCCAAACAGGAGTTTTCACTTGGAAATTAAATGGTATTAATGGGGCGGACTTGAATGGAACATATCCTGCCGCTACTGCACCCCCTCCGAGTTATAGTTATTCTACTATTGAAGATTTAGCCAATGAGTTAAATGACGCTCTCACTTATGTTAAGAGTGCTGGTGCACCTTATGATTTAATCTATGGTAGCGGAATAATTCCGGGAACAAGCCCTCTTGGTCTGGGAGGTTTGACATGGTATGTTACTTCTGATAAAAAAGGAGTCTATCTTAGAAACGCAAATCCACAGTATTCTTCTGGAGGCACTAACGTGAGTATGGGTGCTCTCATTATAGGCCATACAAACGCACCATTTAATGCTAATACTTATTATCCTTTGAATGCTAACAATGTTGATCCGGGTGAACAATTCCAATTTCTTCCCATTCAAGGACCAGTTGCTTCCACTACTGCATTGGGTATCAGACAAGGAGGTGTGGCCAATGTAGAACAACCCACCCTTACTAACCTAAACTTTGAGGTTGAGTCTTTTGGAAATATTTTTAATAATACCTGTCCCGGTGGGGCGACGACCACACGCCGTCCCGCTTGTGCAGATTATGATTTAGATAGGGCACAGTGGATGGTTACATTCGCTGATAATGATAAGGCAGTGTCTGAAGAAGGTAATGGTTTTGCTGCCATTTCTACTACGGCAGATTTCGCTGAGTTCTTGGATCAAACCCAGAACTTCCCCGCAATCCCTAACTTCTTTGAAGTGGCTCAGTATCTTAATGTTGCTAATACTAATATTTATGCTAACAGTTTGTGGGCAGCCCGTCAAGGGAGTTCTAACTTTGATGGGATGGTTTATGTCGGTTTGGGTGCACCCCTCATTACTCGCACTTATCCTCCACCTACTCAGTATACAGGTATTTCCAGTTCTACCTATGTGTGGGCATATTGGTGGTGTGATGCAGCACCACCCAATTCACTGCCATATGCAGGTGTGCCACCATCTAATATCAATTATGTGGGGGCTGGACCCGAGTGTGTTGATGAAATTACGTTAGTAACTCCTGATCAGGCGTGGCCTTTGGCCCAATATCTACCCATGAGTCCAGATTGGATTGGCACAGGCATACCCATCGTTTGTTTTGATGGGAGTCAACCATATGCTATTGAAGGAACTACGGGCAGAACAGTCCAAGTATGGCTGAATTATGTCTTGTATGATGAAATTGATTCTATCATCGCTGTCGAAGTAATGAATCTTGGTTTGCGAGTCACACCCGAAAACGTAGAATGGTATAAGCGTAAAATCATGGGCCAAGACAGTGCAGAAATGACTTTGGAAGAAGTTGAACAATGGATGGAACAACAGCGCAATCAATATCAAGATATCTTAAAAGAAAGAAACCGTAATTATCGAATGCGCAGGCGACGAGAGGAAGCAGGTAGTGACAAACCGAGTGCCACAGAATCTCTGGGAGAGCAAGTAGCCGGTGACTTTTATGCACTGGATGAACACACTATTGATGTTCTACTACCACAACTTCGTAAGTTACCACCCAACCCAGATACCGATGAAATGATGGATGTTGATGCATTCGGTAACACATCTTCCGGAGATATACAGAAAACGGAAGAGAAACGCCGGGATTCGGAAAATTAACGATGCATGGAGGGCTAAAACATAAATAGTCGGGAAAAGAATCTTTGATTGGGAGGGTAAAATGGATAAAAGTCGAGACTTTAAAATACCAATCAGCCGCACAAGTTCCGTAATAGCCACTGTCGAAATGGATCCCGGAACCCGAGTAGAAAAAATTATAATACACCCACTTAATAATTTTAATACTGCTGATTATGTCTTGCTTAAGATTACCTGTGGTGACATTACAGTATATTCTGGAGAATTAGTATCTTCAGGCATGGTTATTTCCCCAGAAGTTCCTTTTTTCCCCAAAGAAGATTTAACTATCTCTTTAGAGTGCCTATCCTTATGGGAATCTATTATGAGTGGAATCACCGCAGCCACAGATAAAACCGAAATGATGTATTGTCAATTTAGTGTAGTTACTGAGAAGTTAGAAATAATAAAAATTGAAATTGATGACTTAGATGAAGAGTTTAGTGCCGATTTCTTGGAAGAATGGACCTAAGAAGATATAAATAAGTGTTGCTATCATATAAATATATGACCAAGTTACTTTTGGTAACAGGAAAGGGAGGAGTAGGGAAATCTACTACTTCTGCTTCCTTAGCCCACCATTATGCAGGAGAGGGTGTGAAAACCATTTTGATTTCATCCGATCCGGCTCACAGCACTGATGATACTGTGGGCGTAAAGATTAGTTCCACACCTCAAGAAATTGCTCCCAATCTCTGGGCTATGAATATTGATGCTTCCAAAGCCATTAGTGGAAGAGTAAATAAAATAAAAGAGGCTTTCGCATCTATGTTTAGTAATCTTTTTCCCAATATGGATACTGAGATGGTATCTATGGGCGCACTCCCCGGCATCGACGAATGGGGTGCTTGTGAAATCCTTGGTAATTTGATGCGAGATGAAGAATATGAGTTAATTGTATTCGATACTGCACCCACTGGCCATACTCTAAAAGCCCTTACTGCACCAGATACCATTAAAGAGATGCTTCTTAAAATTAGGAGAATGAAAAAGAAGATTGCTGGCAAACTTTTGAAAGGTATTGTTTTCAAAGGAGCAGATAGTGACGAATTAGAAGAATTACTGGAAGCCTCTTGTGATGATATAGATTTATTAAAATCTTTCTTACAAGATGCCAATAGAACTAAAGTTATGTTAGTTTCAATTCCGACTGAGGCAGGATTTATGGAGTTTTTCCGAACTGTGAACTTTTTGAAATCTATTGATTTGCCTGCTGACACACTTATTATTAATCATATCGTTCCAGATATGGGCAATCATTTTGATATCCGAGGGGAAAATCCTGCTGTGGCTATGGTGTGGCATGAGCATCAAAATCAACAGACATGGATTAGTAATTATCAGAAAGTGGCTCAGGAACATCAATTAAGTGCTATCGGTGTAACTCGATTACCCTATGAACCTAAGGGATTAGGCGATCAAGGACACTTAAAAGATTTTGCAGATTTGATTATGGGAACAGAAAAGATGAAACTACCGGGTGAATAAAATGGATGATTTAACATTAATATGGTTGATAATGGTTGTGGCATTTGTGCATATGTTTGCTAATGCTTATTTTGTAAGGTGGGTTTTGTGGCGTAATGAAGCCCTAAGTAAATTGTTGGTTTGGTATCACCAAACTACAAATAGTAAGGATGAAGAAGAGTAGTTATGTCTGTTTCACAGGTTCGCTTGGATGATTATCTTCAGTTTGATCATCTGATGCCAACAGATAGGGCCAAATCATTTTTCCAAAAAGAGTATAGTTCCAACATAGGAGAACGTTTAGATATATCTTCTCTCTGGCCTGATGAAAATCAAAACCCTCATTATTTTATGTCCACCAGCCCACCCAGATTCTCATACCTTCAGGGAGAGTTATTATGGTTGGTTCCTATGGATTTGGGTGGACCTTTCCTAACTGTTTCGGGAACGGAAACATTCCCATATCCAGAGTTTGCGGAGAGAGGCAGTGTGGCCAAAACAGGTCCAATGAGATACATCGGAACCATCGCCCCAGATGGAAAGTTAATCTTTTTAGCACATTATAATAAAGATACCAGAAAATATACTGTCCCCTATACAGTAACATTAGCCGTAGATTTTGAGGATCTGACTCCAGACTTACCGTTTAAAGAGGGGAAGTGGGCATACCATGTATTGGAAACAACCCTTCGATACGAAATCGCAGGATGTATTAATTATAGTTTATCTCAAATAGATTCTATGTTAAACCCCCATAGTTAAATATAAATAGTAGGGAGGCAACAATATCTCTATGGGCTTTATAGATTACAACTCATTCGGAAAGTTTAGCGCAGAGGTAGATACACCACTACCAGCATTCGCTGCCGAGAATCTTTATTCATTACCAACTCAGCAATTTGGTGCGGCGACACTTGATGGCGATAACATTAGCAACTACGATCCTACTCATTGGTCCCGTTTCCAACTGGGAGATGATGGCCAAGGTAGTGGATACCACACTACTAACCTTGATGGCGGTGTCAAAACTCGTCACGATAAGGGATTCCATTTCACCCTTGACAGTGCTGCACAAGTTGTTAGCCAAAAGATTAACCTTTCACAGTCTGGAAAAACCACACATTCTTTTGACCTTAAGCCCGGTGACCAACTAAAGAGAAGCGGAATAAACAAGTCTGTTATTTATATTCCTGCTGATGGCTCAGAAGAAGTTACTACTGAAGTTCCATGGATTCGTAGTGGCCATTATAATATTACTCTTGATGCAGTTGTTCCAATCGAACCTGCTGGAAACGGCGATAACGGCGATAACGGCGATAACGGTGGCAACGGCAACGGAGATAATGGTAATGGTAATGGCACTGGCGATGACACCGAAGAAGAAGGCACAAATTGGATGCTTTATGGTGGGGCTTTTGCACTTTTGGCTGTGGGTGGCGTTATGGCTGCTCGCATGATGAAGAAGAAGTAATCCTTAAAGTATAAATAAGAGATGAAATAACTCTTACTTATGGGAGTCTTAACTTTTGATTGGGACGATGTTTCCATATCTAATTCTAAAGTCCAACAGGCTTTGAGCCAATTGACCGAGTATTTTGGACCCGAAAGGGTCTGGTATCGTATTTCTTCCAGCGGTCAAGGACTCCATGTCCTTGTGGGCGAACTGGATAATAAACTTATCCTTCGACCAATGACCGTAGAAGAACCCGATGCTTTTCGCTGGAGATCCTATTTTCATAGCCCACCTTTCGAGTTAGAATGTGGAGGCAGATTGAGAGCAGATAATGAGCGACAGGCTCATGGATTTCCCACTGGTAGATTATTTAGTCATAAGGATGAGCACGAGGCTGGACCTTGGATGCTATTTGAAAGGTGATTGCATGAAGTTAGGAACTTTAGAACGCCAACATTTAGAAACTTTATTTGGTCATCATCTGGATACTGGATATTTATATTTTGTAGACGGAGAACCTGTCACCAACCCCCGGGATTTAGTAGATGCTATTGAACAAAACCGAAAGATAGTTTCTGTCACTCCAACCAAAGGTTAGAATAAGATATAAATAGGTAGTCCGCTTCATTAAGAATATGACCGAGACACGTTATTGGCAGAGAGTCGGATTTAGAGTCACTAAGGAACAAGCCTTAGAGATGGTAGAAAAGATGAAAGAAGGAGTCACTGGTAAAGTGATGGATGATGAAATAGATGAATATGTTAATGTCGAAGGTAGTGATTACCACCTCGTAACTGTTGAAGTTAATGAGTTGTTTGACGGCGAGGATTCTGATGAAACCGTTGATGAAGACAACGCTAAGATTTTGGCTTTGATGCAATTCGAACAAAACCGGAAAGCATACCTGAAAGAAAAGGTTGCTGAAGGTATGGAAATGGCTGATGCTAAATTGGCTTTCGATGCTGAAAAGGGCGAAATGGTGAGACTGGCTCTTGGACTTCCTGAACCTGAAATTGAAGAAGTTGAAGAAGAGGAGTGAAATCCTCATGGCAAAGGATTCCAAGGGTTATGATTTTTCAAAAGACCCTGAAGAGGAGGCCAAAAAGAAGGCCCGACAAAAGGACACTCGTCCATTACCCCTCACGGAATCGTTAGTTTTTGATATTGTTGATTATCTTTTAGGGAATGAAGGCTACGGTTATTCTACTGAAATCTCTGAAAAAATGGTGCAACTTAAACCACGAAGATATACCTCTCGAGAAGTTATTGGAGTTCTTCGTAATAGACCTATGTTCAAACACGCTCAATCTAAAGATCGCAGAGGCGGTATTCGCTGGCGTTTAGATTTGTTGGCTTTAGTAAAATATTTAGAATCTAAGTCCTTTGTAAATCGGGCTACCGAAAGAGGAGTATTTGAAAGACTCAGGGAACTCAAATGGAGACAGATTTTGATGACTATTACTTCTTTAGAAAACTTGATGAATGAAATGAGTCCAGAAGGGGTCGAAGATATATCTATTGAAACCTTGGATTCTTGTTATGAATCTTTAGCCACCGTTTGGTCCTAATCGGATGCTTACATTCGGATTTTCATCCCAAATTGTCCGAAAGGTATAAGTAGTTGAACAGTCCCATTATGCCTATGCCCTATTTTATCCGCCGATATGAAAAGGGGGTCAAAAACTCTGGCTGTCAAGATGTCATCGTTTCTGAGACTCACATCCCTATTGAAACATTTGTTAATCTGGCCCATGCCACAGGACCCGGTAAATATATTTTAGGACAGCGTGGAAAAGGTATCCGTGGTTTTAACAAGATTACTGATTGTATCGTTGAAGCCGAAGCGGTTCCAATGGTCGAAGATACTTATACTACTTTCGCTGCCGAAGATACAGTGTCAGTTAAGCGTAATTTGCGTTTGGCTGATATGTCTGATCGTGAAATCAATGATTTGATGCACACTATGGAAACTGCAGAGATTAAATCTGATGCTGAGTTTACTAAGTTCCGTAAAGATTTGGCTGCTCTTAATAGAGAGGTCAGACGAAGAATGACTACTACTGATGCTGGAGTTCACCATGCAGAATCTCGGGCTGAAAATGCTTTCACTGGTTCTACCGTCAAGGATATGCCTGTTGCATCTGCTATGTTTGGTGTTTCACCATGGACAAGTGGAGCCATAGGAGTAGTTGTCGGTGGACTTGCAGGTGCTATCGGAACATCTATGTATTACAAGGGTAAGATTGATTCCCTTGGTTCAGAGATTGATAACATCGGAACTAAATTAGCAGAGGCAGAAATTGCGATTAAAAGAGCCGAAGAATCTCGTAAGAAAGATGAAGCAGTAAAGGCTGCTGAACAGAACTTTGATAAGAATAAGTTTTTCGATGCTCAACTTTTGAGTAACTACCAAAATCGTAATACTCCTCAATATTGAGGTGATTTGATTGAGTGAGAAGTTAGATTTAAAAAGTATGCAGACGATGCTGAAAAGTTATCGTCGTCTTTTGGAAAAAGAACGTCAGCATAATCTTTTAGTTCAATTTGATACCTTTATGGAACAGATAGGTGTATCTGAACCAGAAGATAGTGAACAATACTTTGATGATTTCATGGCTATGTTAAATGTATTAGAAGATAAAGATATTGCGGCTAAAGATAAAATGAAGTCAGCCGTAGAATCAGATTTCTTTCACCAGATTATGTCTGTTAAAACCAGTTTCCGAGAGAGGGAGATGCGGAAATTAACACATCAATTGTGTGATTTCATAGATAAGTCTGCGGCTAATGCCGTAGATGACGATTCCTTCCTTCAATCTTTGTTGGCTAATTCGCTGCGCCAAGCAGCAGATGCCATTGAATCTTCTATCCGTGAAGAACGAGATGAAGGTCAAACTATGAATGAAGTTTGGGTCGATGCTCTCAAAGTAGGATTCGATATTGCAGTTGGTCGGCACCACAAGATATAAATACAAGAAACAACGATGGGATACTATGTCCGAAGATAATCCCTTCGATCACCTGATTCAGAGAGACGAATTGGATGAGGTAGAACGTTTGCTAACAAAGGAGCGTAAAGCCCCTCAATTAACTGCTAAACAGAAGAAGGAAAAGCAAAAGTCTTTGATGGAGATGCTGGTTGGTAGCAATAACCAAGCAGATTTAGCCCGTAAGTTTAATGTGGATCCAGATATGTCTGATAAGGTCTTAGTTCCCGTTCTTAATTTCTTAGATAAATATGGTGTCGGTGATAGTATTGCTGGTAGCCCTACTGCTCAAACTGCAGGTAGCCTAATTGAGTTTTTAACAGATGTTACACCTGTGGTCAAAAACGCTATGGAATATTTCGCTGGCAAACAGAAAGAGTTGTCAGAAGAAGATCGTGATTTCCTTAATCAAATCAAAGAAGCACAATCCACTGGCGACATGGGATTATTCATTGGTGAAACTTTAGAACCCGAAACTATGGCCGAACCAGAACCTGAAAGAGAAGTTAAGAAACCCCAAACCGTGAATGAGGGTATTCCATTAGATAGAAATATTTTAACTGAGGGTGTAGATTGGGAAGAGGCCATGGGAATAAAACCATCACCACAAGAAGAATACGATGCTGAAGTCCATAATACATTTATGACTGTTGGGTTGGAAAAACTGGCTGCTGAATCTGGGATGAGTTTAGAACAAATCCGAGGTAGTGACCGCCAATTAAAAACTAATAACTTTGGTAGAACTTCCACATCTATTGATTATACTGATACCGAAGGTGGTTTCGGATTGGATTTAGGACTTGAAAAGATTAATGAAGCCATGAAGATGGAGAACCAAAGGCAACAACAACAGAGTAAAGTAACTTTTAAGGATTCTGACAAGATGCCTGTTCCTACTAACTTAGGTGGAGACACCAATCCAATGGATGGCACAACTCGCATGATTCCTTCCTTTTCAGGATACCTTGAACCTATTGATTTAACCCCCGTAGAGAATATACCTGATGAAGCCCCAGAATCTCCATGGCAAGAAGAAGATTTTAACCCAAATGATTTTGATGAAGTAGTTTCGTATCCCACCCCGGACGAAGTAGTAGAAGCCGAAATTATTGATGAAGGAGTCGTGGAGAATGATGTCGGAGAAGAAGAGTGAGGCTATCAACCCAGTTTGGGCAAGATTTTGTCAAGTTCAAATTGAAGGTTGGATAGATTGGATTACATCTATTCATGTTAATTCTTATTTAGAAATGGCAGAAAGATTTATCGCTCTTAATCCCTTTTATGTTCCCAATACAGAAGAAGATAGGACACCTCTTTTCGATCAGTTAATGATTAACGATGATTTCTTGTCCTCATTATCTGATACCGGCCTCTCTGTTTGGGCCAATTCAAGTTTCCGAGATTTTCTGGTAGCATTGAGACCATACGGTAGAGTAGATAAACAACTTCAATATGTTATAGATTTTTTTGATACTCATGTTAGTTGGTTTTCCAGAGTTTATCAGTTCGTTAGAGCCTCTGCTATCATGTCATTGAGGGAAGAAGGACGCCAGATTTAACTCTAACGCTAAACTATAAATAGTTGGCGGAGGCATCTTTATGTATGCCTACCCTAAGTGATAAGCAATGTGATGACATCATTCGCTATCTTCAAACCGAGGCTTTCAAAGATGCAGTCATCAAGGGGCCACTAATTGATGATGTAGTAGATTTACTCAATGATAATGGATATACTATCCCTACTTCCAACCGTGGAAAAGTTCTTTTAGGCACCAGCGGTAACACGCAGCGTTATGCTTTGCTTAAGTCTGATAAAGTCAATCTGGCCGTAGCAAACCAAGACTCAGTAGACCTTGGTTTTAATGATTTGCTTGAGCGTGATGATTATACTCGAAATATTCAAGTTAAGGGTAAGGCTACTACTGGAACGCAGAAAACTTCAAAGGTGACCCCTGCAAATGTAACCCCACCATCTCGTGCTCTCAATGCTACCTTCTTTGATCATAATGGGATGATGGCCAAGAATATTCTATCTATTGCTGCTACCGGACTTCCAGAAGCAGGATGGATTGCATCTGCTAAAAATGTTGCCGCTGGAACTAATTATACGACTGAGTTCCCAATTAGTGTGGGTGCATCATATATTCAAGGAGACCGAGGTATTAACCAAGCCCTCCAAGGAACTGCAGGTTCAGCCCCTGCAAATATACCGACACCAACACCACCAGCCACACCCCCTCCCGCACCCACCCCCGCTGAAGAAACTGAAGAAACTCCTGAAGTTGTTGAAGAGGTTGTTGAAGAAGAAGCCGTGGCAATTGCTCCGGGTGCCCTACCAATGTCAGATAAAATCAGTGCGAAGGCAGTGAAGGGTTATGGAGATGCCCAAAATGAACAGCGTCGACTTTCCATCAGTAAGTGGGAAGAAAGAGATAAATCTCAAAGTGGTATGTATCCATATCCATTAAAAGACCAACCTATTTATTTCGTTCTCACACCGGCTGCCGAAGATACCCAATTACAATTATCTAATCAATTTGCTAATCCTGATGATTGGGACGCAGACCCAAATGCCCCTGCTAACAGCACTCCTTTGGGATTGTTAGTAATTCAACAAAGTAAGAAAATCCATTTCACTACTGAGGCTGCTGTGGCTGCAGGAAGTTCTCCTGTTTCCAGTATTGCCCTCACCACTTCGTTAGTAGATACTTTTACTTTGAAGTGGGCATCCCCCGGCGATCCTACTAAGATAGAATTATTGGAATGTAAAAACAAAAATGGAGAAGTTATGCTTCGAGTTATTGATGGAGAAATCGTTCAATTAGAATCACCTCATGTTATTTTTGGAAATGTTGCTCAAGATCTGTTGGCTAATAATCAGACCGTTAGCATCACTGGCAAAATCATGCAAATTATAGTTGGTGCCGAATCCAGTAGTGCTTCCGCTTTAGGTTATCCAAATGGTGAGTGGACTGAACAATTATTAGAATGGATAAAGGAACATACGGTAAACCAAGGTGCTCGCATCCTATTCTATAATACTCAAACACAACCTATTGCTACTGTTGATGTTTACGAAGAAGACTTACCTGATGTTGATGGCTCAGTTTTGGTTGCTGATGATGTCTTGGCTCGTATCGCAGGACAAGTTAGTGATACAGTTGACGTTGGAACCACATATCTTAAAGTATATTTAAATATGGATTATGCAGGCGCACGAACTACGGATTTATTCAGTGGAAGAATCACTGATTCTGATAGTCGATTGACTTGTCTTATTCTACCCGGCGACCAATTAGATTTAGATATTGCAGGAGTAAATGATAAATTGGGACTTGCTGACCAATTCGACAGGGTGACAGCACTCAAAGAAATTAAAACTTCCACTCCAGTTCCTGCTAAGGATAGTGATGGAAACGATTTAGGCTATGCGGGCGTTAGTGATGCCACTATTACTTTTGAGCATAATGGAAAAACTGAAGTAGTTCAGATACCAGACCTTAATGGAGAATTGGTTGCATGGGATTCCAATGGAGAAGAAGTTAGAGGCCAAGTAGATTCAATTGAAGTCCATACAGGTAATGCAGCCGCACAATATGAAACTCAAAAGATGATTCGTCGTAGTAATCGAATGTCACCAAGTTACAATCTTCCTAATCCTTCAGCCACTGATCAAAATGCTACTGCTTCAGTAGCCTTCCGCATTGGACGTAAATATTATATTATTGGCCGTAGAGCAGGTCAACCAGTTTTGGTTGAAATAGATTTAAATTACCAAAAGGAGGCTTAATCATGACCGAAGAATATTTCAATGCTGACGAAGATGAAGAAGAAATACTACCATTAGATGTAGATGCTATGGATGATATGATGGAAGAATTAGATATAACTGTTGAAGATGTCCCTTCCGAACCTGAAGTTGAGGAACTTATGGAAGAAGACTTATCACAGGATGAATCATTCTTTGAAGAATTGGATGAACCTGAACCCGAAGTTATTCCAGAGATTCCAGATAATCCACAACCTATGAATAATATAGGAGTAGATGAGAAAGAAGTTGCCTCTATCAAGACCGCTTTAGAGGAAGAATACCTGTCCTCTGTTTTAGATAATGAAGAACTTATGGGATTATTGCCTAATGAAGTAGTGTCCCCTATCTTTGTTCCTGAAGGAGAACCCTTGATGAACCCTACTCAAATCATGTTAGAAAATCTGGAAGGGCTAATGGGAGACAGAGCCACTGAACTTATCGCTAAGATTGCCAGCAATAGTGCAGATAGTGGATTAAGTGATATCGCTACCATCACCCCACTCGGAGATATTGCCCGCATTGATATTCTTGATGATCGGGATGGAAGACCAAGATTTATTCAACTTATCGACATTAATGGTGTAGATGTTACTTCTATTTTGGGATTACCCCTCAATCAAGATGGCGAGGTTGAAGTTCAACAAGTATTAGATAATTCTGTTTTCACTAATTTAGATAATGATTCTATTAATAGATACAAAGCAGATGCCATGGGTTCTGCCATGATGGGTGCACTCAAAGAGTTTAGTAACCTTATTGGAGAAAAAGAACGCCGAGAGAAGCGTATTAACTTATTGAAGTGGATGAGAAAACTTATTTTTAAACTCAATGATGTATTCGGTTTCGATGATTATCGTCAACTTGAGGCATTGATTGCAGCATGGTTGATGAAAAACTCTACCTGTCGGTTGTCCGGTATCCCCGGAACTGGAAAGACTACTGTAATTAACTGTGCGGCTACTCTTTTAGGTAACTCGTATGGATACCATACTGCTAAGACATATGCAGCAGGCACACAATACATGAGTGATTTAGGAAAATCCACTTCTTCAGCCACATTCTTTGGTAATAACCAATCCAGCCAAAATATCTATAAGCCTGTCGAGTTCGACAAGGGTATGTATTATGATATTAAATATAATCAAAAAGAATATGAGGGTGTGGCTTCTGACTGGAACGTCTGGAGATTTAGCGATTGGCCAGAACCCAAGAAGGATAGCAGTGGAAACTATGATTATTCCCAAGTCCAAAGAAGTGGGGCTTATCTATATAATTTTAATTTCTTGCGTAATCAAGAAGATGATGTCACCACAGACCGAGGAGATATGTTGTTCCCACCAGTAGATTCTAAGAAAGCAGTTACTGTGGAAACTTATCGTGACCTTTTGACCAATTGTTGGGAAGTATTAGTTCCTGAAGATTTTAACTTAAATATATTTGAGGTTGAGGGCACTCACTCTTATGCAGACAATGAGCATTGGGATCCAAACTCTACTAAATATACTGACTGTGAGAAGGTTAAATATATTAAACCAATTCAAATCCTTGATTCTCAAGGTGGATTCGTTGCTTTCGAGCAAGGAAGTAAACCTATGTATGGACCCTATGAAATGAGATTGCGAAATGCACAAAATGATTCTCAGTTCTATGGACAGATGTTGGGAAGTATTCCAGAAGAAGCCCGCAAACAACTTATCTTTGCTGCTCAAATGGATGGTATTTACACTGATGCTGGCCGTAATGAAGGTTATTGGTTGCGTGAAATGATGTGTCACTTCTTGAGAGATAACCGTGCTACTGATAATTCGGCAAACGGTATCGATGAAATCGGAATGGAGATGCTTCAAGAAATTGGTGTCGCTAAGATTGACTATGATAAGCGACCTGATGAAGTTCTTTATGGTCTGGAAATCCAGAGTGTGGCTCAAACTGATCCAGTTACTGGAGCAGAAACTAATACTTTCGTTTTCGAGCCAGAGCCAAAACCTATTGTTACACAACCTGTTAAGTTCTTTAACGAAGCCAACCGTTCACAAGCCGGTGTAGAAGATGCTATTCTTGGTTTGATTGCTGAAAGAATGGTTGAATATCGTGGTAAGGTTTTCAGTTCTCCAAACTTTGTTGCTTGGATGGATACCAACCCTCACCAAAAAGGTAACGACCTTGCTTTCACTGACCGTATCGACATGGAACTGTTATTCCGTTCCGTTGGACTTGGTGGTCGTTATGACCAACTTATGGGTAAATATGGTGGAGGTGGAGGCGCAGGTGAACCTCAACTTCGACTTGCTAAAGATTTGACTCAAACTAATGCTGGATTCATACCTATGCGTATTAATGATTTAATGAAGGTGTGGGGTGCGGTTGGTAAACTTGCATTCACACCCCCGGGATCTTCCTACAATGGACTCCGTGATATTGGTATGTTGTCTATGTTGTTCTCCCAGCGTTTCGCTAAGAGGCCAACTGCAATCACAGCAGGTAATGATGAGATTGATTACAGTTTCGCTACTGGAATAGGTAACGTTCATGAATCTCCACTTTTGGACTATTCTATTACTACTAACACTGAAACTTCTGGAGAATCTACCACAACACCCCTCATTGGAGCGGAAGATGCAGACTCTATTCTAACTTTCGGTGATTTCGGAACTTCTGATGACCCTTCACACGTTCCATCCGCCATTACTCGTGTTCTCGGTTTCCGTTTCACTAACTCTATTGTGAAGTTAAGTCAAGCATTCTCTTTCTTGCGTGGAAAAGAATATGTTGGTCGAAAAGAAATCCTTGATGCAGTTCCATATTGTTTGGCTCACAGATTAGGTCGTGCTAAGGCAGGGGCTTTGGATTTACAAGGTAATAACAAAGGTCTGGATGGAAATGCCATTCCATATGTTAACGAACAAGAGTTTATTCGTGAAGTCTTAGTTCGAGGATATATTGAAAACAAGGTTACTACTGGTATTGGCCAAGAGGGACAAAATATCTTAGATAACTGGGATTTGTTCTACCAAAGATGCCGTGATGTTCTCGCTTCCGTTCCTTCGGTATGGCAATATGAAAGAGATGTTCTAATGCCACTTCACCGTGAAATCCGTGAGGGAACAGAAGGAAGTATGCAAGACATTACTCCAGTTCACTGGCATATTGCTACTATGGTTGTTGAAGAAGAGCGTATGGCTAACAACAAATCTTCATCTACTAACAAACCTCAACGAAGTTATGTTATTGAAAATGCAGGTGCAGACGGTAGTTCTAAGAACTTGGGCGATTATGCATCTATGTATTCTTACTTCCAGAACATGATTTTGGATCCAAACGACGGTGGTGGAGAAGCAATTCTCTTTGATTACTATCGTGTGCGTGGTGTCATCGCTCGTGACGTAAACTTATTTACGCATGACCGTAACCGACTTCTTTCGATGTTGGATTCTGAAATGCGTTCCATTTCAGGTAGTTCAGTCTTAGACTCTCCAATTAATGAAATCAATGGATGTCAGACAGGTTCTATTCTACCATTACCTCAAGCAGTTACACTTCCACCACCCGGAACTCGCCAAGCCCCACGACAAAATGATTTCTTCGGAGATGATGATGGTGCCCCTAACCCACGACCACACCGTATGGGTTGGAGAACATACTTTGATAGTATGGGACCTTATGGTATCCTAATCAATCGTGGACAAACTTCTGGACTTAATGCTATGCAACTTGGTAACTCTGGAAGTATTACTTCCCCAATGGGACTTGATGATGCTGCCATGGCTACGGCAGTAAACAATGCCGACCAAGGATTGCGAGTGATAGGTCGCTATCTGGTCGGTAGCACTCGAAGTGGTAGCCGTGTTGATATAGGCACAGTCTTGAATAACTTCCAGAAGACTTTCGATCAGTATGTTACAGAAGGTCATGTCTTTACTAACTTCGGTGATGAATCTGCTATGACTATGAAGAAGATTTCACTTGAGGAGTGGATTAAGCAAGCCTCTCGTGCCCTTCAACAGAATATCCGTGACCCGACCAATGCACCTGAAGATGATGTTGTTGGTTGTTTCGTCTTGAAACACGCACCTACTACCGTGCCTCAGGCATCCAACCGTGGAATGCACGGTGATGACACCTTGCGTCTTTGGGTTAGACTCCAAAGAGCCGGTGACCAAGCCGAATCCCAACCTTCAGAAACTGATAATGAATATGTTACCATGTTATTTACTGCTGGTATCACTTCTGCTATTGGAACCACTCAAAGTGATGAAAAGGGACAGTTGGCAATAGGAACTCAACTCTATATTATTCCTGCAGATGTAGTAGAACAATATTGGATATCTTCTTATACTGATAACAACAAATGGGCAGGGGCTTTCAACGATTATATGAAAGAAGCCACTAAGAATCTACCTACCAAGCAACGTATTAAGGCCAAGGCGTGTTTGATTGATACTGGAAACATGTCTCTTCAAGATCGAAACTTCTTTAATGCTCGGTTCAAAGACTGCTTACAATGATAAAGTTTATATAGCGACAACGGTCCATGATTACTATGGCTGATGATGCGATACAACAAGCAAACTCAGAGTTCTCTGATGCTTGGGCTTTTTTGAAGACCGCTACTGGAGTTCCATCATCTGTAAAATGTTTATTGGGTAATTCCTATAAAGGGGCCAAAACTGATTCCAAGAATGTAGAGTTTAGCGATAGTTGGATGCAGAAATGTATTAAAGCCAATTATCATGGTTATCCTGAAGGACATATAGCCCAAATTGCTGGAACCACTTTCGTTATTGGACACGAATTGGGACACCTGACTACACACCCCGGCAGAGGTTGCGATTGGCGTAAAGAAATTGATAGTTATCCCTGTGCGCCCAGCCAAAAAGGAGATTGGAGTAACGTGCTTTCAGATATTATAGTTAATTTCAATGTTACCCGAGGTTTGAATTGGAAGCGTGTTCCAGATGCCAAAAAAGAAAAATTATATCGGGATGCTATGGCCGAAGGTAGATTATGGGAAGTTTTGACCCGAGAATGTGGGGCTGGATCCAAACGGACAGAACATTTAACTCGACATAATGATTTGCGAGTTCGTGGGAAATTGCCAGATAATCGCTGGGCACCGCCCGGTGGGCAACCCGGAGAATTGGATGGACTGGATAAAGTTACAGGCAAGCCAACTACCCTTACGCCATTGTATCAAACTGTTCAAGGACATGGTTTAGGAAGTCAGTTTTATCCTCCTATTGGTTTCACTTTGGGTATGGGATTAGATCCTAATAAGTGGGCCAAAGTTAGAAATAAAAGAAGTTTGATAGCCCGTCAATGTGACCAATCAGGTGAAATATATTGTTGGCCCGACAGCGGTTCATCTCCATGGGGTGGAACTGGACGCACCATCGGTTCACTTCCTGCTGGTGACCACATAGTTGAAGAAGTAGTGCATTATGGTGGGAAAGTCAATACTACTGACCCCGATATGCCTCGCTATTATAAAATTAAGGGAACTTTATATCCAGTTCAATATTTCGATAGTTTGTGTCCTGATTGTGGCTTAGTTATAACTAATCAATTTGTAGGTGCATATCAACAGCCAGTTTATGCCGATACTGGAACTCCAATTCCTCCCGGCGATCCGGCCCGAGAACATGGATTTATGTATCGTATACTTATTACTCAAGAGTTTGCTGCTAATGCTGCTACTCGAGGTTATGCTGGTAAAACCGGAAAAGATGCCGCCACTCAATGGATTGCAGATATATCATATCCCAATCATGTGGCATATATGGAGTGATTATAATGGGAACTTACGAAGATTATCCTTTTTATTCTGCCAAAGGTCAAAGAATTATGTTAGATATATTTAATGGCCTCTATAAAACTGATGAGAATGATGCTACTCAGATTTTTATTGCTGACCAAAAGCGGATGGTAGAACACTTTATGAAGAATAAGGTAGGTATTGTTTACAATATCCGTAAGTTTTTATCCAGTTATACCCCAATTAGCCCCGATGATTCATACGAATCAGGTATTTATATTTGTGATCCTACTATGGGAGGGTGTGGCCGTCGAGATTTTATTTATAATTGGGAGTTCGTAGATTTTGGAATCTATGGAAATATGAAAACATGGCGAGGAAATGTAGACCTAATGCAAAACAACGTCAATGGTCAGCGTGGATATATGGTTATGACTCGTGCTCGTTGTAATCCTTATGTGATCTGTTTAGATTGTGGAGAACAGTGGGCTACTAAATCCACCGGAGCAAGTGTCTGTATTTATTGTAATAGTAGTAATGTTAAATATAATTCAGGTTGTGGAAAAGAAGTATATGCTAAACATATGGTGAAAGAAGCCACTATTTCTAACCTCCAAGCCGAAAGCCAATCCATGATAGAAGATGCTAAGTATGTGATGGTTATTCAATCTAAAGGTAAGATTGCTAAAATGGAGGGTGGAAAACCATTTGCATTCAGATTAGTTTATGGTGGTCCTGCTTATGATGAACAAGTTAATAGTTTTGAAGAAGCGTGTGCATATATTCCCACATTAGAAATAGGCTATCAATTAGGTTCTTTCCGTCGACCGTATGGATTTGAATGTGATGTTTGTGAGCACGAAAGATTCTTCCCACCACCCAGCACCAAAGAACCATTTGGTCAAGCCATGCTTGAGGATTATGTAGATACTTCTTATTCTTCTAATGCTTCAATGCCTCAAACTGGAGGTATTTATGAACGTATTGGGAAAAATGGAACCAATAAGTGCACCGAAGATGGATGCAGTGGAACTTATCGTCCCATGATGGGATGGGATGTTGGAAAGCCTAAAGTCTTGGGACCTACTAAGGAATATAAACCAGAGTATGTTGCTGAAATGCCACTACAACAAGCAATTAGAGGGAAGAATGCTCTTCCAAGTCGTTATCCTATCAGTGCTATGCGTCATGCTTTCACCCAAGATCCTAAAATTATTTGCACTGCCCATGTTGGAGGTAGATATGGATTAGACAGTTGTCCATCCCTATGGTCAGATAGTTATTTCAGTCGCTGTATGGTTTGTGGAGCCAGTCATGACTGGGATTACAGAGGTAATCAGTGTGGTGGAACTGATGCTAATAATTATAATTGTAGTAACACAGGTTCTAAGTGGGAAGTCCTACCGCCCGGCAGAAAACTGGACTACTGTCCACAGTGCAAAGAGAACTCTGACCCTGCCAATTATAAGACCTTCGATGGCGTAGGTGGCAAACCCTTCTGGTTCCCTCGGAAGAAATTAGTTATTAATCCTAAGAATGACAACGGCCACTTAACTGCGGCTCAGATTACGGGGAGACCAATTCGTGGGAAACCTTGTTGGTCAATATTATTAGATTCACCCGGCAGTGAAGATTATCGTTTTGGATTATCTTTGGCCAGTATTCATACATCTGCTATGGTTCCTACCAGTTTAGACCAGATTCGGACCGAAGACCCCGGCGGAGGCTCATCATTAGGAATTACTTGCGAATACGATCCTATCATGATGCCCAATGGAACCACTCAGAATAAATCTTCTACTCCTACTAACCCACCCCCTCAAGGTTGTTGTTCCCTTCCAAATGGAACTAATCTCATGACTACTGAGGAAATATGTATATCTCAAAAAGGCACTTATCTGGGAGATGGCTTGGATTGTGTGACTGCTAAGATTCAAGGTGCCACTGGAACTGGACCTTGTGCCGGAGTTACTTGGAGTGGACTCACCTTTATGATTTGTGAAGGCCGTTCTCAACACGCTTTCAAGAATACTAAGAATCGTTGGGTAGATGCTTCCGTTCCATGTCGAAGTTATCGTGACCCTGCAGCCCCAGCCACACCACTCAAAAGCCCAATTACTTATGCTCGATTTATGATTGGACCTAATTATGACCCTCGAGTTCAGGCAGGAGATATGGAACACGGTAGGAGATATGAATGGTGTGACCCCAATACCCATGTTATTTGTGACCCATTCCATACAGGAAGTTTATCTTCAGTTACCACCAATACTGGTGGAGAGATAGGTATTACTACTCACGACATTACTCAAGTAGGACAATTCGATGACCCCGATCAAGGTAGAGTAGTTCTCATTAAATGTAAAACTTGTGAAAAGATTTACAAAAAGGGACTTAATTTAGTGCAATCTAAATCTCCTGCTAAGAAGGGAACACCATACCCGAGTAGTGATTGGACTCAAATTGGTGGTGGAAAGGACTTCCAAGATGCTTACGAAAATAAAACATATTATCCCGGCATGGCCATCTTAATGTTCCGTCAAGGAAAGGGACAGATTAAGGTAGATGGCTGGAAGGATAGAAACACACCTATTTTAACTGCTCGCAAACCCCGTCAATATTCTATTGAGTGTTTCCAAGCAGAATTAAAAACAGAACAAAACGGACAAGGTGGACTTCTCCCCGGCTATTGGAACTGGATGCATGTTGCGGCTGGCAAAGAAGGTAGTCAAAAGGCTAACGCAGCCAAAGGAAATGTGGTGGAACTATGAGTAAGTTAGATGTAAATAAATTAAAAGATCCATTTGTATGGACCGAACCTATTGGTGATTGTGATGCTGAAGATAAACCTTTTGGTTTTGAGAATCCACTTAGAGCATTCTATGAAGAGATTGCTCCACCTTTAGTAGAAAAACCTAAAGCACCTCGAACCCCGTTGGCCCCAATCCGAACTACTTCTTGGGATCCGGCTCAAGGTATGAAGGGTGCTAAATATCCAACTTTCGTGCCATTACCCCTTCCGGGAACTACACCCGTTACTTCCGCAGAGGCCAGAGTGCCTCGTGGAAAACAAGGTAAAAATACTATGGTAAATGTAATCGTAGATGTATCAGGTAGTATGGGTGCCAATGCTGCTTCATGGAAAGGATACAGTTTCGCCCGTTGGGAAGTGGCTCGTATTTGCACAGCCATTATGCTAAAACAATGTCAGTTAGGTGATGATGGTTTCGCTATCTATGAGTTCGAATCTTATCCTAATGTCCTCTGGAAAGGTGTATCCTATCAACATCAAGATGCTATCGATTATATTACTTCTTATGACATGGGATATTTGGGACACGGTAGAAGTTTTGGTTATCTACCATTCTACCCTCGTGGTGGAACTAACATTCCTTCAGGATTGAGAGAATGTATTAGAGGTATGGAAGGTCAAGGTTTAGATAAAGCCGTTACTATTGTTATTACAGATATGTGGGACGCTAATGGAGATTATATTTTTAATGCTGCTATGTCAGACGCAGGAGGAAATTATTCTGGTAAGTCTTGTGATGAAGTATTAAGATCTTATGGACCTGTTTTCTATATTGCTATTGCAGACATAGGAAGTAAGACCCAAGGAGAAAGAGGGATGGCAGAATTAAGTCGTAAACTGAATGAAGTTCATGGTAAAAACATAAATCCAGCCCCCGGACTTTTTGAAGCCATTGATTCTTCCTCTGCTGGTTCTGCTATCAAACTGGGTGGCGGGATGGCCAAGATGGCTCAGATGACTAAATAGATTTATTTCACCATAAACTACATATAGTTGTGCAGGGAAGTAGATATCATGGGTAAGCCTATTCCTAAACTCGAGGACCCTCCAGATAGAGTTCTTTTGGGACAAGATATTCATTTCTCTGCTTATGGAGATGATTCTCTTATCTCCCAAGTTCTCTTTATCACTGGTAAGCGTGGTAGTGGAAAGTCTTGGACCGCTGCGGTTTTAATGGAAGAGTTCGCTCGACTGGGATTGCAGTTTGTATGTTTCGATGCTTTAGATGCTCACGGTCACTTGGCAGAACAAATGCCCGGAGTTGTTCCACTCAAACCCACATTAGGTCAAACTATAAATATGCAAGAATTGGTAGAAACTTTGAAGACTACATCTAATTCTGTTATTATTAAGTTGGCAGGATTGCCCCTCAAGAAGCAACAAGAATTGATTGCTGAGTATTGTGAAGCCCTTTTAGAAGCCGCACTCGGTAAAGGTATTCAAACTATTGTGGAAGAATGTCAAGACTTTATTCCACAGATGGGAAGACCCAGTTCTGCCGACCCTATTATTCGTCTGTGTAAATTAGGCCGTGCTCTTGGTTATGGAGTTACACTTATCTCCCAGCGTCCTGCGGGCGTAGGCAAGGAAGCCTTATCTCAAGCCTCTATCTACCTTGTTCACAA